>Ga0308419_1000481_pt1 | contig 29152 bp, 35 predicted proteins | sample HotsprSampleMS50_FD_203674 | JGI IMG/M metagenome (GOLD analysis project Ga0308419, IMG submission 203674) | Hot spring phototrophic mat microbial communities from Mushroom Spring, Yellowstone National Park, Wyoming, United States - 20090730_MS50 ... | reverse complement strand
CCAGCGAACCCTTATAAATTGTTGTCTCGTCGGCGACGGGGTAAGCAACTAGCTTACCTTCACGGTAGGAAAGCACTGCGTTTTCGGTAACGTTGGCATATGCCATGACCTTTAGCCTCCTTTGTACTTAAGATACTGCTCGGAGCTCAAGCCGAGCTTTTCTACAACTTGCTTTTCCTCAGGGCTTAGCTCTTCGGAGCCAAACTGCACTGTCTCCTTAACACCACTATTAGCTCCAAGCTCAATTAGCGGAGGAAGCGAATCAATGAACTGCTTGACAAGCTCATAAGGAGTAACAGACTGGCCACTAAATTGGATATCTCCATCCAGCGCCATAAGCGCACTCACAATGTCGCGGTGCGCGGGAAGGAGCTTACCTTGTGCAATATAACCATCAAGCTCTCTATTGATTCGCTCCACTCGCAGCGAAAATTCTAGTTCTTTGACTCGCTGCTTCAAGGCTTCAACTTCATTCATAGCATCATTAGCTGTCATAAGACCAGCCTCCTCTGTTAGCGTTATGTTATTTGTTGAGATAAGCTCAAATTCATCAGCGCTAAATACGCGAGCCTCCGCAACACGGGGATTGCGGACGACGCTCACTTCGCGGAGCTTTTTGTCTTGCGTAATCCCAATTGATAGCTCACGCGCGCCGGCCCGGGCCAAGAGCTCCCAAGCAGGGCGGGTAAACTCAAGTATAGCCTTTAGGTATTTACCTTCGCGCCAGGCGCGTTTGACCTTGCCAAGGTATCCGTCTAGCGGAGTGGAGATATGCTCAATCCGGATAGGCACTTCACGCTGGGCGGCGGAGCTTGCTAGGACGTCCAAATCAACCTCCGTTAGCGTAATACCTTTATCGGGATACTCGCCCGCGACACAAAGAATAGCCTCACGCTCAATGATATCATCATCGCTTGCGGTCATGCCGGCAATCCTCCAAAGGTAGTCTGGAATCTCTTCATCTGGCACGTCAAGCTTACGGTATAGGCCTATAAGCTTTCTGGCGCAGGTACGTCTATCCTCCTGCGGGAGGTCAACACGCTGGCCACGGAAACCCGGCCCTAACGCTGCTGCCGCTCGGCCTAATTGCGCACGAGTAATTTTATCATCCGGAGTCTCCCAGATGCGGAGCTTCCATGTGCTCGGCTTATCGGGGTCGGGGACGTACAAATATGCTTCGGCCGGGAACTCAAAACCTTCTTCGACTTTCACCACAGCCATCTGCCATCTCCTCCTATCATAAGCTTTTGCTGTTGTTGACGGTCGATAATATCATAAGGATAAATTAATGCGCGGCGACACCACCCGGTCATTACATCTGCATAAACAGAGATAAGCGGACTACCCAATTGCGCAGTATACCGAGCTTTGGTGCCTAACAGATTGGCCTCAACAAAGCTCGATGTCGCTCGCGCCTGGAGCGGTAAATAATAACGAACACCTTCGGTCGCGCGTAGGAAGCCTACTATCCACTCAGGGCACGGGACTGAGGTTTTCAGGACGGAGTTCTCGTAAATTTTCAGCGTGGCGTCTGTGTAATCTCCGACTTCTAGCTGGATGTCAATAACCTTGGACGGATAAACCAACACCAGGAGCTTATGTATGTCATACTCCCATGGCTGCAGGACTCTTATCCATATCATAATGGTTATATCCTGGATATTGCTAACGTTAGGCCATACGGACATGGACGGCATTGAGGAAAAACCTGGCTCAATGTAAGTGCTGGAAAGAGTGCTATAAACTGTGAACAGCCTAGGCGCTCCCTCTGGAATATATGGGATACACGGAGACCCCTCCGCTAGCTCTACTCTGGTCCGCATTACGTCACTCCAATAACCGACACTGTGGCCGTAATTCCGCCTTGCGGGGATTGCAACAAATTGGTAAGCGTAACTTGCAAAACCCCAACGAACGCCGGAGACGGAAGCGTTATGCTTTGGCCATCAATCTGGATACCGTTCAACGCCCCGGCCGCAGGGATAACAAAGGTAGTCAAAGCCGAAGCGGTGCTACCAGCTACATCAAGGACCGCACCAAACAGTGCAACAGACGATGAGCTATTGACAACATTAATAGTTAGCGACTTATAACTCTCAGTTAAATTAATCGATAATGATTTAGGCGTATTCGCAGCAGTGCCAGCACTCCATGAAAGCGTACCCGTCTTTAGAGTCCGCGCGGTCTGACACGGACGAGTGAGCAGCGCTCCACTATCTGAGCGGAGAGAGGATACACGAGCAGTAACCCTGTCTATAGCTTCTAGCAGACCCATTGCAAAGCCTCCTCATATGTCTTAGCAGAAAATTATAATATTGTCAAGTAGCCTGCAATAAAGACGCTTTTATATTGGCCGGCAAGTCAACATTTACTAATCCCCTGTGTCGCTTCGGCAGCGGCGGCTCGGTGCCGTCCAAGCGCTTATACTTATCAACCTCGTCCAACATCACTGGCGCCAATGAGCAGCGGCAGTTAGGATGGAGCGGCGGGATGCCTTCCCCTTCCGCAACTTCGCGCTTGGTCACAAGCTTACCGTCCCTGGCAGCGCAGATGTCGCAGGTCCGAACATCCAACGCGGAATCGTAGACCCAGCCGGCGACGGACTTAATCGGAGCCTCTACGGCTATTATATTGTAATTATACAGCCGGATTGTCTCTGTCCTCACTATCCGCTGAACTTGCCACTCCGTAAGCGCAGGGAGCTCTGCCTGCAGGATATTGGTCATCTCATCGACTGTTCGGCCGGCGGATATAAGCTCCTTAATCCTTATAGCCAATACTTCTCCGTAGCGTTGGCAAATTAGCAGAGCGGACTGGCGAATATATGCATTAAACCACTCTGCACCATAGACCGGCGTTGCGTTTACCTTCCGCCACCTGGTAGGCGACACGAATTGAGGCTGGACCTGCTGAACAACCTCGCTAGCTAGGCGTGTAAATAACAACTCAATTCGCGTAACCAAGCCTGGAGGAATAAGCTCAACGCCCATTGCGTGGCGCATAACAATGTCAGACAAATAAGGTCTAACCTCGTCGATTACGCGAGCGACTATGCGATTAGCTATCCGTAGGAGTCTCATTCGGAAGCCCCAGGAGCTGGCGAATCCACGGTTCGTTAGGAGACAGGACGTCAGCGTCAATAAGCTTGTAAATAGCGTCAGTCAATGTAAGCATTGTCCCGACTGGCTCTTTGATGTGGAATATTGGAGACTCAGCACCTGCAAAATTATAACAGATTAGCGGAGCAATAAACTCGGTCTGGACAAACTGCTCAAGCAATTGCCGAAGCTGCTGGAATGTCAACTCCATCACGTCCCAATGCACACGCGCCAAAGCGTACGTCCCTGTCCCGCGGCTTGGTTCGTCTGTTGCCAACGATTGACCAAGGATACTGCGGATAATTTGCATTGACAACCAGTCAAGGATGGAAATCCAAACATCACCGCTAGCGGCGTTGGCTTCCAGAAGCTCAAGCCGAGTCCCCTCCTCCGTGAGGACTGCGCTATCACGATGGAGCTTAGCTAGAATCCCGAGCAATTCCCGCTTGCGCTCCTCCGTTGTGCCTAGCGGGACAGAGCCGTGGACGGTCGGGATACCATAGCGCTCAAGCCAAATAGCTAGCCAAAGCAGGACGTCTTGCTTAAGCCGCCAGTAGGAATAGCATGCGTCAAGGTCAGTATACACCTCCCTTGTCTTGTAGGACTGGAGAGTCAGAACATGCGCACGCTCGCGAGGAAGCACCTGGCCAGTAGTCAGCACACGAACCTGCTGGATATCGCCATTAGCGCCAAGCTCTAGCTCAAAGCGATGGGAATCGTGGACAATAAGCGAATCGATAACAAGCCTGGAATCCACGTACGCCCATACGCTTTCGACGATGCCGTAGCCGTAGGTTAGCACATGACGCAGGACGTATCTAAGAATGTCGCTAATCTTAACCCTGGTCAAGACGTCTCGGACGAAGTCCGCATTCTCACCACTAACCTCCCAGCCGGCAATGAGGACACCGGCGGTCTTAATCTCTAGCGCGCTCTTAATATCCGGGTCAGACAGCATAGCCCGGATTGAGGAAGTAGCAACCTTCTCCGCCACGGGGCGGATACGCGATAGGTCATAGGACCTGCTATCCACAAGCCTCTCGCCAGGCTTAGGCTTTTGAAAGCGTTGAAATAGCTTCACGGCACACCTCCCTGCACCCACATAATAAGTTTACCCTCACAGGCAAAAAATCCTCTTATATATTACCCGACCGATTTTTTATTTTCCGGAAATCAAAATGCCATACAACAAGCACGCTCAGACTCATTTAATCATTTAATGAAGCGAAGACCTTCATTAAATGCGGTTTGGCCTTATTTTACAAGGGAAAAATGGCCCTCATTTAGCTTTAATGAAATTTTTTTTTGAAAAGGGCATTTCCCTTCGCCTATATATATAAGGCGGAATTGCGCGGCGCGGTCAGGACTGTGGTACTCCTGGCACAGCCGGCACAGGACCAGGCGAAAGCCAAAGCCATAACTAAATCGTCGTGAACACCACTCGGGGCGGAATAACGAACCACTCCTGTGGGCGTCCGGACGGCCTCTATCGCCTCCAGCTCAAGCAAAAGCTCAGTATCCGGGATAATGCGGAGCGCTCGGCTTTCAAAAGCCAGCTGGAGACTTTCAAGCATAGCCTGTTTTGACAGGTGTGTTGTCAGGATAGGCTTAACAGGCAGCTGCTCCCGAAGCAATTGCTCAATCAACGCATCACCCATTGCGTTCTGTTCGGCGGCGATTAAGATTGGCTTAAATCGATGATATAGTTGTCTTAGCTGTTCCAGCTGGAGCATATAATCCGCTTGTGTGCGCTCAACATAAACAACCTCCAGCGTGGAGGCGTCCAAAACAACGAAAACCGTAAAATCGATGCGCTTACCCCAATCCACGCCGATAATATACTGATGGTGCGGGAGCGCACAATCCTGTGGAGTTGCGGTTGCACAGCTGGAGGCAGCACTAAAGACTGAGCCGGAAAAATCGATAAACTCCGCCAAAACCTCCTGGCGGTATAGCTGGTCGGGCAATTGCTCCTTCAAAGCCTCAATCTCTTCTTTGGGAATGAAAGGATTAGTGTATGTGGGCAGCTGCCAAATACTCCACTCCGGGTTATCCTTTACCTCGCAATATAGCCGCCACAGCCAGTTGCGCCCACGCGGAGTGCTAATAAATAACGCTGAGCCCTTAGAATCCATCAACGCTGGTCGGATAGCTGCATACCAAGCCACCTCTGGAGTCAATGCAGCTTCGTCAAGTATGGCGTGGTCAATCTTAATGCCACGGAGCGAATCCGGTTCGTGCGCCGAGCGAATCTCTATTTGGCCACCGGCGGGGAACATAATAACCTTGTCACTCTCCTTTATGCTCAGCCCTAGCGTCAAAGCCAGCGGCTTAAGCATTGTCCAAGCCTCCACAGCTTGCTTGTATATTGGCGCGGTCCAAACAACCCGCTTCCCCTGACAGGCAGCTTCAAGCGCCGTGGCCGCACCTAAGGTTGTCTTGCCCCACCTTCGGCCGCAAATTACGAGCTTGAAGCGCCGCTGGTCGGTAAATATCTCATACTGTGATTTATGGAGCGGTGGAGCCTCAACTATTATCCTCACTGTTGTTATTAACCATTCTCCAGCTTAGCCGTATCTCCTTCGTTGGATTCAGGTCCTCAACCTTATATCGCTGTCCCCAGCGCTCTGGCCACCGGCGTTCAAGCCTCCATGCGTGGGCTTGCCAGGCTTTATCACCTAGTTGCTGGAGCTGTTGAAGGATATACAATTCGGCGACGGCGTCGGCTTTTTCTATCGCGTCAGAAAACTCTCGGTAGATACCACTTTTCTCCTTGGCGCCACGCTTTAGCCAGCGGTATAGCGTATCTTTGGAGATACCGGCCGCCGCAGCAGCGGTCTCGATATAAGCTCCGCGGCTTATATAAGTAACAATCTTGTCTTGTATCTCTTTAGTGAGCTTAGTTGGACGAGGCATGGAAAAACTCCTCCCTTGCAGCTATATTTGTCAGCAACGCACCGTGGAAGGCACTAGTAACCATGGAGGCATTAGCTTCCTGGACGCCACGGATTTGCATACACATATGATGCGCTTGGACAACCACTCCCGCCCCTAGCGGTTCTGTGGAATCAACAAGGAATTGAAGAATCTCTTGAGTAAGGCGTTCTTGGACTTGGAGCTTTCTGGACACAGCACGAGCAGCGCGGATTATCTTACTAACCCCCAGGATACGCTTATTAGGGATATAGCCGATATTAGCAAAGCCAAAGAACGGCAATAAATGATGTTCACAGACCGAAAAAATCGGGACATTACGGACTAGGACTAGCTGGTCAACCTGCTCAACATTATCAAACGTCTTAGCATAGTTATATGGGCTATCGAAATAACCACTCAAAAGCTCCATCCACGCCTTAGCAGCCCGGTCGGGCGTTTCGCGGAGACCGTCACGCTCAAGGTTCTCGCCTACTGCGGTCAGGATGGTAGTAAACATATCTTTGAGGTCATTATACATGGTTAGCTCCTACGGCAAATGAAACAACTTATGCCACTGGAAGGACATACGGACTGGATACTCGTCGATATACTCAAGCGTACGTTTGAGCGATTTGGAATCATCCCACAGCGGTTGGAGGTAAACCGGCACACCTGTGGCTAAAAACTTAGCAATAACTCCACTCGACAGCTCTGGTGTTACCAACAGCTTATATGCACTTACTCGCAAGTCAGGATGGACAAACCACTCGGACTTAGGCTTTGGCGATGCAATAACTTTGACATTATACTTAGTTTGCGGAACGGCATATAGGCAATTGGTTTCGATTGCAATAATTTTACTCAACGCACCGAGTTCAGCAATAAGTGGCGCTAAGTCCTGTTCCAGCGGTTCGCCGCCGGTAACAACAACGTACGGCTTTCGGGCACTTATTGCCAATTCTTTGGCCGTACGTTCGTAGCGCTGGATGTGGCACGTATCGCAGAACGGGCAGCCCAGCGAGCACCCTGCCAAGCGGATAAACCACGCAGGAGTGCCAGCGTCCGGGCCTTCGGCCTGGATGCTAAAAAACTCCTCAGCTACTCTGTACTTCGGCATATGCATGCTCTGTCTCCCAAACACGGACACACTTCAATGCGACCGGCGCGCTTTCGGCTTTAATAATCTTCTCAAGTTGCACCACTATCCACGTTGCCAAGTTTTCCGCGGTAGGAACATCAAGTATATTATTAAGCGCTTGGTGGTCAAGCTTTAGCGAATCAATCCAGCGCTTAATGGTCTTAAAGTCTATGATCATACCGGTGGCGGAATCAACCTCCCCCGCTACTTCGACGTCGATTTTGTAGGTATGGCCATGCAGCCTGGCACAATCGCCTTTGTAGCCTGGCAACCAATGCGCGGCATGGACACAGGTAGAATAGCCTAACAACATTAGACACACTCCTTTGTATGTAATATATCATATAATTCATTAAGATATTGGTCAACGAACAAAGAATTCACATCCAATTCGGGATTAGCTCGCTCGGCTATGTTTAAAAATTTGTCAAAATAACTCCCATAGCCGGAGCTAAAAATATGCAGACACGATGTAGAATCAACCGAAGACCACGGATAATTAATAATGAGCTCTCTGCAGGAGACGCCAAAACCGTGGACTTTGGCCTCCTTATTCCGCTTCAGAATCTCTGTCCAGCAGGCGTCGAGCCAGTCCTTCTTCGCTTTAAACCTACCTTTGAAGCCTGCAATATTACATCCGCCTAATGCAAAATAATTAGTTACGTCCATGATACGATACAGATATTCTTTCGGTTCGCCAAGGTGGTAGGTGGGAACAACCTCAATGTTATACTCTTTGGCTAGTAGGAAATTCTCCCAACTCTTTTGGGCATTACCGATGACGTCCATTGCGGCAATGGTTATTTGGTCAGTCGGATAATTCGTCATTGCTAGCCAATTGGCTATTGCTTTGTAATATTGGTCAGCGTCCAGGTCACTCCCTCTGGCGCTATACGCGCCACAGTCGACGAATATTGGAGAGTATTGCGGACTGGGCATAGTTTTCGGCCACGCAAATAGCGGACCTACTCGTCCCTTAGCCCACTGGTGGCGGCTATCGATTAGAGGTTGCAATACCTTCAATATTCTTTCGTTGGGAGTCAAGAAGTAGCGCATACAAACGTTCCCCCGTCAATTCGCCAAGGACTACTTTAAAGCGGTCTGCAACAGGCTTAGCAAGATTCAATATTATCATAACCAAATCCTCTAGAGGCTTCTCAGCAACAATCACAGGCTTGGAGTCCAGCACCGGCGGCCTCAAACGCTCTAGGAACTCAACATATGTACTTGCGTCAGCTATGATAGCTTGCTCATCGATTGTATCAATCCAAGACAGCTCAGCTATCCGGTTATCAGCCACAAGGTCGGCAAGCTCGGAGTATTCGTCAGGATAATCCTGGTAATCCACGGGGACGGCCTCAAGCCCTAAACGTTTAGCGGCCTCAAGCCTGGCATGACCCCGGACAATAACACCACTCTTGGCAGACACAGTAATAGGAACACGCCAGCCAAAAAGCTTAATCGCTTCCGCCAAAGCTTCAATTTGCTTTTCGGGATGCATGTTCGGATTCCGCGGATGCGGCTTAAGCTTGTCTATAGGAACTAGCTCATCGTAGGCACAATCGATTCTAACCATGCGGCCACCTTGTCTGAGATATCCTCTTGCGGGTAGCTATTAATGACACGCCAAAATAGGTCGTATACTTCGGGCTTGCACGGGATAATAATACACTCATGAGACACCTCATGAGGCGGAGATTTATAGAGGTTTTGGAGCTTTAACAAATCAAGGAGCGCCCCTGCATTATATCCAGCAAGCTCTAAATCAACGTCAGCAAGTTGGAGCTCGCCTAGAACATCGGTAAGCAAATCCACATCACGGAAAGACAGCTCAGCTATCCGGTTATCAGCCAAGAGGTCGGCAAGCTCAGCGTGTTCGTCAGGATAATCCTGGTAATCAACAGGAGCGGACTCAAGCCCTAAACGTTTAGCGGCCTCAAGCCTGCAGTGGCCACGGACAACGAATCCACTCTTATTGGACACAGTAATAGGGGCACGCCAGCCATGCTCGCGGATAAGCATAGCTAAATACTCGACTTGTCGCAAGCTATGCCTGTTCGGATTCCGCGGATGCGGCTTAAGCTTATCGATAGGGACTAGCTCGTCATAGGCGCAATTGATTTTAGCAGGCATGCAACGTCCTCCACACTGTGGACTACTTCAGCGATTGCACCTGCATTCCGCCATCGCTCTAGCTCGGCCGCCTGCAGCGGTGTAGCCTGCTTTTTCGGGCATTTGACTTCTAGCATTAGCGCTTTGCCGTTGTAACACGCCACAATGTCGGGCATACCGGCCATATAAGGCGAACCATGAACACTTCTGGCATACGCGCCGGCGGAGCGCAAATACTTAATGATATTACTGCGGATAATGGACTCACGCATAGCATTATTATAGCGTATTGTCGAAAAATAAGCAATCTCCCGAGCCTCACATTGGACACACGCAACTCCACTCCACAGGCAAAATTCCCTTATATATATTACCCGACCAAAATTTTTTTTCCGGAAATCGAAATGCCATACAACAAGCAACCCCCTGCATTTAATCATTTAATGAAGCGACAACCTTCATTAAATGGGATTTACCCTTATTTTATAAGGGAAAATCGACCCTCATTTAGCTTTAATGAAATTTTTTTTTGAAAGGGGGTATGTCCTTTTCCTATATATATAAGGCGGAATTATGGGGAAGGGATACCGGGCAATATTTTTTAGCACACTGATTGACACAAAGGTAGAAAAGCGATATAATATACAAGGAACGGAATTACTTAATCATTAGAGGAGGAACAATGAGACTATCAATTATGGCTACAGACACGGAGTACCTTGTCAACCACTACCCGAGCAGGGAGCTCTTCCGCTCCCTAGGGGGGAAATGGGACGGGCAATATTGGCGGCTTACACGAACACCATCTGTGGCGCAAGCCTTGTATCAGCTCACGCAGCAGTTAGGAGAGACACCTCCTCCCGAGCTCAAGGAAGACATGGAGAGCGCACCTGTGGACATAGAGTTCTCTTCTGACTTATGGGAACATCAGGTACAAGCACTGAAGTTCGCACTTCCTTTGCGCTCCGCAATGCTGGCCATGGATATGGGGACGGGAAAAACCCGTGTAGCGTTAGAGATTATCAAGCACAGAGGACACAAGCGCGTCCTGGTCCTCTGCCCCAAAGCCGTTGCCGGTGTGTGGGAATACCAGGCTGGGCTATACTCAACACTCAACTATTACACACTTGTGGACAGCAACGGGAAGCACAGCGCGGTCTTGGAAAGGATAACTGAGCCGGCACTCCTCACTGTGAACTATGATTTATTGGCCAACGTGGAGCTAGTCAACCGACTAGCACAACATCGATTTAGCTTCCTCATTATGGACGAGTCCCACAGACTGAAGTCGCCTAGCGGAGTGTGGAGCAAAGCCGCCCAGAAGCTAGGAAAGGCAATTCCGTACAAATTGGCACTCACAGGGACGCCAATGCCCCACTCGCCTCTTGACGTATACGGTCAATTTAGAGCCTTGGACCCTGGCATTGTTGGCGGGAGCTACAGCGCCTTTAAGGAAAGATATGCAGTAGTGAACCACTTCCGCGCTGTGGTAGGGTACAGGAATTTGGATGAATTGGCAAATAGGATGAAGGCGGTCACTTATCGAGTAACCAACAACGTATTAAGCCTGCCTAAACTCTTGGAAGCGGAACATCCGGTTACGCTCCCGCAGGCAGCCCGCGAGGCATACGCACTGGCACAAGAGGGAATAATCTACGATTTAGAGCGCGGAGCTATCACAGCACAAAACGCTCTGGTTAAGACGCTCCGGCTAAGACAAATAACCGCCGGACACGCCGACGTGGACGGCACTACTTTGGCTTTTCACGATGCTAAAATTGATGCTATCAAAGACATACTGGACGGAATTAGCGATGAGCGTGTTGTCATATTCTGCGAGTTCCGCGCTGAGATTGAGGCACTGGCCAAAGCGATTACTCAACCTGCGTATATACTGTCTGGCCAGCGGAAGGACGATTTAGCCGAGTGGCGAACCACTCCTGGCAGCGTACTCCTGGTTCAGAGCCAAGTAGGAAGCCTAGGGATAGACCTAACCGCAGCGCGATATGCAATATTTGCATCACTACCTTGGTCGCTTGGCGTGTACGAGCAGGCAAAGGCAAGAGTCCATCGCGCCGGACAGACACGCCCCGTGGAGATAATCCACATCTTGGCGAAAGACACAATCGACGTGACTGTGTCCCGAGCACTAAAGACACGCCAAGACGTTGTCCAGGCTGTGCTAAGCAACCTCCGTACCGTCAGCTAAAAAAATAAAAAAATTTTTTTCAAAACCGATTGACAAAGCGAATCATCCGTTATATACTATACCTAGAGTAAAGGAAAGGAGGTGACCAAAATGCAAGGAGACATTGTAATTGTTAGTCGGCACTCAGGCTTCATCGCTTGGCTTCGCAAGAAGCTGGGCGATGAGCTTGTGGACAAAGCCACAATTCTCGAGACAGCCACTGCGGAAGACATCCACGGCAAGGTTGTCTTTGGGAATCTCCCACTCTCCTTGGCCGCAGAGGCTAGGGAGGTCTGGACCGTCGACTTCAAGAGTCCTGTCCGAGGCGGGCAGGACCTGACCGTGGAAGAGATGGAGGCCGCTGGGGCAGAGCTCAGCGGGTATCTCGTTTACGGTCTGGAGTAGTAACGAGTGGAGGCTTGGCCTCCACTCCTCCCACTCCCTAAAAAAAAAATTTTCAAAATTTTTTGCAAAACCGATTGACAAACAGCAAAAAGTGTACTATAATTATAATGTAAGACAACAACAACAACAAAACACAAGGAGGAGAAACAACAATGAAGTACACAGTAAAGCGGAAATGCGGACACGAGGAGCGAATCGCACTATTCGGTTCGTACAATTCTCGCCAAAAACAACTCGAGTGGGAAGCTAGCAAGCTCTGCAAAGCTTGCTACATCGAGGAGAAGAAGCAGGCGGAAAAAACCGACGCTGAGTCTCTTGGCCTCCCTGAGCTAACAGGCAGTGAAAAACAGATTGCATGGGCCAACAGCATCCGGCTAGAGTGGGCAAAACCCTTCTTAGCCAAACTTGAGAGTTGGAGGGAGCGAGGAGCTAACGAAGCCGATATCGACCGTTGCAGGAGAGCTCTTATCGAAGTCCTATCAAGCGAAACCAGTGCGAAATGGTGGATAGACCACCAGCATGAGCTCGATTTGAAGCTCCGGCCAAGGTTTGAGAAAGCCCTGGCGGCAGATGCCTAAAGGGCATACCCTACTGGAGAGGAGACTCAAGCCTCCTCTCCTCCACTCTCTAAAAAAAAAATTTTTTAAAAATTTTTACAAAACTGATTGACAAACAGCAACACTTGTGATATACTCATAATGTAAGACAACAAACACCACACAAGGAGGAGAACAACAATGAAAGCAAAGCTTATAATCGACATACCATTCAAGAGCGCAAGTAGCACACTCACATTGGGGCCATGCACTTTGCATGAGCTCCACTCGTCGAGCATTACGCTCGACGGGCGGAAAAAGACAATGAGGATTACAGAGGATGATGGATATATCATCTTTTGGAATCACAAAGATGTGACATATGATGTTATTCGGCCCACAGACAAATACGCCGGTCGGTACTTCTGGCATCCGACCGGAGACCGGAAAGTCAGGGAGATGCACAGCTCCCATATGGTCATTCACTACAGCTTTACAGACTGGATAAGGTCTGAGTCTGCCAGATACGACCCCGGACGGGGAGAGTTCTGGCATGCTGTCAGGGTCGTGTTCGACCCGGCGGCAAACTGGGCTTTTGAGCCAGAAGCCGCTATAAGCTCACTCCACTATCAGGAGCAGGCGGCCCTGGTATACTTCCGCAGACTGGAAGACGATGAACCACGGGACTCAATACCCGTGGTTTACCGGAAGGATGAGCAGCCGTGCTACATCAATCAAACCTTCTGGCTGCGGCCTGACTATCAATTGCAGCCGGCAAATGCACCGGCTGTGTATGACTTGGTACTAACGCACAAGGGTTCGCCTGTTCTGGAATTGCCAACGGCGAGGCTCCTCCGTCAACCGTACGACCTGACAGACGGCCGTATGGTGCTCGTCCCAACGGGCACATTGCCCGTTGAGCCGTTCATGGTAGGAGTGGAGGACTACAACTACAATTATGCTTACATGCTCAAGGAGAACATAGTCCTCTAGGGCTTCCGGTATGCCAGCACAAGGAGGAGCGAGGATTAATCCTCCTCCTCCACTCTCTAAAAAAAATTTTTAAAAATTTTTGCAAAACTGATTGACAAACAGCAACATCTGTGATATAATTATAATGTAAGACAACAACACAACAACAACACAAGGAGGAACGAACAATGAAAGCAACAAAGAACATTGTACGCGAGACAAAGAGGATTCTCGATGCCAGCTGGGGACACTGGTATCGAGGCGACGCCCCAGTGGCGGGAGAGCCACTAGGAATCCGCTCTGAAACAGGAGTTTTGGCCAGGAGTGCCACTCACTCCGACGGCCTTGTTGTTATGTGCGACAGTAAGACCTTTTGGGTTGACCCTTCGATGGATTGGCCGGCGGTTATCGAGTATGTGGCTAACCAACATGGTGTTAGCGATGACGTCAAGCAAGCGGCCCAACAACTGTACCAGCGATGGATGCGATATAGAGCATATCGCATCTTTTGGCTAAAGCTTTAGTTTGAAGGGGGGCTTTACCCCCTTCTTCAAAGGAGGAGGAAAAATGTACCTTATTAAAGCGACTCGCGACACTGCACTAATCTGCATACCACGCCATACACATATGGTCGGCGCACGTGGCGTGGAGTTCTTTAAAAAGGACAAGGGAATGATGATTCGTTTTCTTACGTCCCGGTCCTACATTGCTTTCAGGGAGTTGTTAGGAGGAGTTACGCTCCTCACGCCGCGCGACCACGCATGCCGGAGGATGCACACACTTCGTGGGCGGGAAATCCAGGCAACGGCTTATGATAATGAGCTCATTGCCTGGCATAAGCTTACAATGGACGAATGGGCGATTGTTTCAAGCCCCTGGAAGTTGCTGCTTGACTATGCCAAGCCATCGCACATTGTCAAGCTCTCCACAACGGCAAACGAGGCGATTATCGACACCATCACGCTTGACTATACGCATCAGTTTTTAATTCTCAACCCGTACCAGATTCATGCAGAGCTCACAATTCCAGTGCTTGGAGGCTGGCATGGAGCCTGGGCAGCCTATGAACTGTTGAGCTGGGAAGGCATGCCGGTACTTCGCTACCGGCCAGAGCTTAAGAGCCCGGACACCACATTGGCATTAGGCTATACCCGAGACGGGGTACCTGCTGGCTTACTCTACAAGGAGCAGGTTCTGAACAGAGAGACACTACTAACACATACTTTTATTATAACTATTAAAGACTGAGAAAAGGAGGAGGAGAACAATGTCAATAGCAAAGGAAATCGTCAGGGATGCTCTGGAAATCTTCGACTGCTCGTTCACACACGAGTGTGCCAACAGAAGCGATGCTCCATACCCTGCGGAGTCAGTCGGCTTCCAAACGCGGGACGGGGAGCTGGCCTTGAGCGCAGAATGTCCGTACTGTCTGACTGTGCGCCTCCCGGATGGGGAGGGGAGATACCTAGATTTGCTTCGGGATAGCGAACCGGTTATCAGATACGTTGCTTTTCTGTACAGCGGAAGCGGCGCTGTGGCCGAAGCTGCAATCCGCCTCTTTGACCGCTATGCTCGCTTCCGGACACGCTAAAGCAAGGAGGAGCGGAGGGACTCAAACCTCCTCTCCCCCACTCTCTAAAAAAAAATTTTTTAAAAATTTTTGCAAAACCGATTGACAAACAGCAAAGCATGTACTATAATTATAATGTAAGACAACAAACACCACACAAGGAGGAGAACAATGAAATACACAGTAAAGAGGTCATGTGGACATGAGGAAAGGATAGCGCTATTCGGTTCGTACACTTCTAGGGAATCTCAACTCAAGTATGAGGCTAGCAAGCTCTGCAAAGCCTGCTACATTGAAGAAAAGAGGAGAGAAGAAAAGGCACTCACTCAAGAGCTCGGGCTACCTGAGCTAACGGGGACTGAGAAGCAAGTGGCGTGGGCGAATAGCATCAGACTGGAGTGGATAAACCGCGTTTTTACCAAACTCGACAATTGGAAAGAGCGTGGGACCAGCGAAACCGACATCGAGCGATGTCGGCGGGCCGTTCTGGCAGCTGCATCCACCAAGACCCAGGCGGCATGGTGGATAGAGCATGATAATATGCTCGACTTGAAACTCCAGCCGGAATACAAAAAAGCCCTGGCGGCAGATGCCTAAAGGGCATACCCCCCATACGAGGAGGAGGACATGAGAAGCGTCAAGCAATTCGTCAAGCTTACCCAAAGGAAAAAGAGGCTAGAGAGCCAGCTAGCGAAAGTCAAGGAACAACTAAGTGCCCTAGAACAAAAGCTGCTCGAGGAATTCGAGCGCAAAGGACTCCAAAGCATCCACACTGACACGGGCGAAACCGTCTACCTCCGCCGGCAGCTGTGGGCTTCGCTCCGCAGCGACGCCGACGTTAGCACTGTGCTTGGAATCCTCCAAAGCACAGGACTTGAATACCTACTAAGCATCCACAGCAGCAAGCTTTCGGCTCTAGCCCGTGAGGAGAATATCCCTCCGGAGCTAGAGCCGTATGTCAACATCACGGAGCGTTACAGCATAGTAGCAAAGGGGGTGAGCATAAATGAATAACCTACAAGAACGCTGGTGCACCGTCGAAGAGACGGCCAGAATGCTTGGCAGGAGTGCGCCAGGAGTGAGACTCCTTATTAAGCGTGGAGTCCTGCCAGCGTTGAAGATAGGCGGCAGGACCTACATTCTCCGCGAGTATCTGGAGAAGATACTCGCCGGAGAGACAAACGCAGAATATAAGAAATAAAATAAAGGAGGAAGAACAATGGTAACCTTAAGGATAGGAAGAGGAGACGGAGACGGAGTAATCGTCGACAGGGACTTTGTGAGGAAGCTCATTCGTGAGGTCGACTTAATATTACTTGAGCCCGGCGTGTCGGCGTCCGAACTACGTCATGCAAAATACGTTGGCACTTGCCAATACTTAAGCGTAGCACCTGTTACACTAAAAATCAGCTCGGACGGGGAGTTCTGCGCCTCCGAAGGCTTACTGGCCAGAGCGCAAGAGCTCTGGTGTCTGAGGACTGGCACTATAGAGGAGGCAATCCTCTGTATTCTTGCCTCTGCGGCAATTGATGCTCACTTAATTAGCGGAGGAGAGGCGACTCTTCAAACACTCGACTTTTCGCTTCACTTGGTAGCGGGAGGAGCAACAATAGACGTCGATGGTATCACTGTAACCTTGGACGTCTACTCATTTGCCCGTGCTCTTTACAGAGCAAAGAGCACTTTGAGCAAGGAACTGGCGACAATCGCCAGAATAATCAGTATAATGGAAGGAGGTGATTACAATGACAAGCAATAAGCTGGCGCAGAAGGAGAAGGAAACCTGGATAGCGAAAGTGAATATTGACACGCTTATTGCCAACACTGGCGGGGCAGTGTCCGAATTTGACTTAGACCGAGTACGGCTTTCGGGAGGCGGATGGCAAGCACCCACGTTAGAAGGAAGCTTGGCCAATGCCCCCACACTTACCGGTGTCATAGTCCACTGGAGGGACTGCCGAGCGTACTGGAGCTCGGACATGAGCTCTGGCACTAGCGCACCGGACTGTTTCAGCCGGGATAGCAAGGTCGGCGTTGGCACTCCCGGAGGGGATTGCACCATGTGTCAATATTCACAATTCGGTTCGGACGGTGGCCGCGGCCAAGCATGCAAGCTAATGCGGCAGCTATTACTCCTCCAGGAGGGGGAGCTTATCCCCAAAATCGTTATCCTGCCCCCCACGTCCGTTGGCCCTTGCAGGAAGTACTTCTTGCGCCTGGCCTCCGCCGGCAAACCTATCTGGTCTGTGATAACCGAGCTAGGGATTGCACAAGCCCGGAACGCTCAGGGAATCACATATCCCGTGGCAACCTTCAAGCTCGTTGGCGAAGTACCGCAGGATATCACAGATGAGCTCCGGAACTACGGCAACGTGGTCGGAGCTCTCATTAGCGGCCGGGAAATCACGGCCGAAGACTACATTGGCTAACACTGGGGGCGGTTACCCGCCCCCACTCTCTCACTTCAAACATCCAAAAAAAAAGGAGGTACAACAATGTCTATTTTACTAGCGCATGATTTGTCACTCGAGGACTCGGACACTAGTAATATCTTCCTACTCAAGACCTATGACAATAGATATTTTATAGTGGTAACAGAGTGTGTGCAAATAGCTGAGATTGACCGGACATCTGCTCAAGTCTACTATGAGGAACTACCTGTTTGCGAGGTAACACGCGAACAAGCTTTCGGAAAATAGACTTCCGGGAGGGAATGCACGATGGAGATTTTCAGCCTGGTTGAGGAAGGATATACCTACATATGGCAAAGTAAGCGCTCTGAGTGGAGCGACATTAAAAGCTTCTCCGAATTAAGCTCAAAGTACAGGGGACTAAAGGACGTCTATTTTGGCGTAGCGGTACACAAAACACCTGGCAACTCATATTCGCGCGGGAGCAGGGACACACTCCTCTGTGTCCCAGCCCTGTGGGCAGACATCGACGTAGCGACCGCTTACCACAAGAAGCCAACCCTCCCCCCTAGCCATAAGGCTGTCTATGACGAAATTCTTGGCAAATTCATGCTTGAGCCATCACTCGTCATTAACACTGGCGGCGGCGTCCATGCCTACTGGCAGCTCTCAGCTCCGGAGTTTGACTTGGAGCGGGCGGGACTAGCAGTGAGGACACTCCAGGCTGCTCTACAGCATATTGCTAAAGAGAAAGGTTGGGCAATAGACAGCACCCACGATTTGATGCGTGTACTCCGCTTGCCCGGCACAATTAACAGCAAGGCGGGCACAGCCGTGATGATAGAGCAGGAGACAGGACACCTTTACAGCATAGAAGACATCTTAGACGCAACATCAATTTTGCCTATCAACGTTCAACATTCTATTTATGCGGATAAAAAAGCAACGATTACCCTAAACCCTGAAGGGACTCCTCCGATTGAGCTGTGGCAACAACTAATTGCTGCGGATAAAACTGTACTGGACACATTCGAGCACCAGCGGAGTGATTTGATTGACCAAAGCCTTAGTGGATATGACTTAAGCCTGGCAGTCAGGGCAGCAAGGGCGGGATGGACGGACCAACAAATTTGCGATTTACTCGTGGCACACCGCCGGCGCTGGAAAGGCGATATCAAGACAGCTCAATATTACGAGCGGACAATAGCGAAGGCAAGAGAAAACCCAAGCGACCCGCCACCATTACAGGTAAGCGATAAGCAGAGCGCACTGGATATTGTGAACGCTCAACTTGCGGCACTCATACCACAGCGGCAATTCCGGATAGCGAAGGTTGTCAAATTCTCGACGTATGGAGAGCCGACTTACCGGCTGGAAATCGAGCATGACGGAGTAACGGAAGCGATATCACAACTAAAGGTTAGCAAGCTCATTAACGAAGCTAGCTTCCGGGACGTCATTGCGGCGAGCGCAAATATTCTAATCCCTAAAATCCCCAAAAGCCGCTGGCAAGTCTTAGCTCAGCTACTCCTGGACTCCTGCGAAGCCTTAGACGTAGGCGAGGCCGGAGAAGAGCAAATTCGGGAGTTGGTTTCTCGATACCTGCGGGATAACCCTGTGGCCGAAGAATCGGAATACCAGGAAGCGCTTATGAACGATGCACCATTCATAAAAGGCGGTACGGTCTATATTATCCTGCGGTCACTGGCCTGTTACACCACTCGGGCACTGGGAGAAACAATCAGTGTGCGGCAATTAGCAATAATGCTCCGAGCGGCAGGAGCTTATGCTCAGACTATTTACGTGGCTAAGACTTCTAAGCTAGCGTGGGCTATCCCGTGGGAGGAGGTCAATAATGGAATATAGAATCTTCGGGCCTCCCGGAACGGGAAAAACAACGTTTTTAAAAAGGCAAGTGGAGAAAGAGCTAAATAATGGAACGTCAGGAGATACAATTTTCATCGCTTCCCTAACCCGGACAGCTGCTAGAGAGATTGCATCACGGATAAAGGGTCTTATGCCGGAGGACAATGTGGGGACACTCCACTCCCTGGCTTATCAGGCACTTGGCCGACCTCCATTGCTTGAGACCGCTAATGCCATTGCAGACTGGAATCAATGTTATCCTGTCTACGCACTTTCTGGAGCCAAGGCGACGATTGATGAATCTTTTGAGGAATACCAGAAGGAGACCACTGGAGACAAGCTATTTTCGGCATACAATATTTTGAGAGCCAGGCAGACTCCCCGCCACTTCTGGCCTCAATCAGTTACACAGTTTGCGGAACGCTGGGAGGAATGGAAAACGGCTAATGGAGGAATCGACTTCACGGACATGCTGGAGCTGGCACTCCGGGAATCCGCTAAGCCTAAAAAAGCTCAAGTACTAATCATCGACGAGGCACAGGACTTGTCCCGGCTATCAATTAGCTTGGTAAGGAGTTGGGCAGGACATACAAGCCGGCTTTTCCTGGCCGGAGACGATGACCAATGTTTGTATTCGTGGGCGGGGAGCTCTTACGATATTATGCTCCAGCCACCGCTCCCGGAGGAACAAAAGAAGGTTTTACGGCAATCTTACAGAGTGCCACGCGCGGTGCACAGGCTAGCCAAATCTGTTACTGATAGAATTCAGCACAGGGAGCCTAAAGAGTACTATCCACGGGAAGAGGAAGGGGAAGTGCTAAAAATCAACGTACAGTGGCGGTATCCGGAGGCACTTCTGGAAATAATCGAAAGGCATTTGAGCAACGGCGAAACTGTGGCTATTTTGGCTTTCTGCTCAATGTTCTTGGAGCCGACAATTGCAGTACTGCGGAAATACGGACTACCCTTCCACAACCCTTGGCGGCGGACGCGTGGAGACTGGAATCCACTATTCGGTCATGGGGCGATGGCACTCCGGAATTATCTACTCATACGCGAGGACTGTACCGACCACGCACGCCCGTGGACATATTCAGAGCTTTACTACTGGGCGCAGGACTTATCAGCGAAGCTCTTGCCACGCGGAGCTAAAACAGAGATTGAGCGATTGGCAAAGCTGAAGCCACATGAGGAGGTAAGCATTGACTTATTGCTCAAAGTATTCCGGGACGACTTCCCGGCCGTGTTCTCCGGCGACGAGGATTGGCTTATGCAGTCACTCCTGGCGACGAGGAAAAATGGATACGAATATCCTGTCAAGGTTTTTAAAAAGCGCGGATTTAGAGCGCTGGAACAAACACCACTCTTAGTGGTCGGCACTATCCACAGCGTAAAGGGCGGTGAGGCAGATAATGTAATCCTGTACCCCGACTTATCACCATCATTCTACGTGGATTTTAATACACAGGAGAGGAGGGACGATATACTGAGGATTTACTACGTTGGAATAACTAGAGCGAGGAAACGGCTATATCTATGCGCGCCAGGAGGGAAACTATATTGCTCTTGACAAATTCAGGAAAAACTGTATAATAAACACGTACCTCCTTTCCGTTCCTCCTCCTTGTTTTTTTGCCGTGATGAACGAACATCACGGCTTTTTTATGCACGGCTTATTTTATGCGCGCCAAACGCTTAGCTAAATTATATGCCCACGCGTCACGCCAAATTTTGTTTGTTAAGAGGAGGAGCTCCAAATCGTTATCAATGAAAGCAACCTCAATTAGCACAGCAGGCATTCTATTGCGGAGCCTGCCAATGACGTTTCTAGCTCGCGCGTTATCTGTGGTAAGTTTAATACCTCTGGACCGGACGCCCAACCTTTGCGCCACTTCTAGCGCCACATTAGCAATAGCCTTACTTCCTTCTACAAAGCGGCAGTCGGGGTTAATCCAGACTTCCGAGCCCGAGCCGCCGCCGGCATTAACATGCACGCTTATATACATTTGCGCGCCCCAGCTAATGGCCCGTTCGGCCCGGACACGCTTAGGAGGGTTCTCGTCGGCAGAGCGGGTAAATAACACGCTGTGGCCACGTTCACGCAAATAATGCGCCAGGCGGTTTGTTAGGCCATCGGCAACGGTAACACCATCCTCTTGGCGCTCATTAAATACAAGCTTAGCTTCTGTAATGCCCTTATACGTTGCCCCGGGGTCTTTTCCTCCGTGGCCCGGGTCAAGAGCTATGCGAATCATTGCCTACACCTGCCTTTGTTATGCTTTGGAGCGCTTTACAAAGCACCTCCGACGTTTCGCGGAGCTGTTTGCTCGTCTCGTTAAGCTCTTGGACTATTTGGTGTAATGCTGTAATTTGACGCTCGGTAACATCAGCCATGATTGAACTCCACTCGATGCGCCACTTTTCGATTGCGCGCAGGAACAATGCAACAACAATGATAACAGCTCCACTTGCGGTTAAATCTTTGAGCAAAGAGATATCCATACTAGGAACTCCTTAATGCTGCATATGGTTTGCCTTCTGGATTGGTATTCAGCTCCTCAAGCTCGGAAATCGTTGCAATAAGGTTACCCTCCGTTGGCGGACTTGTGGACACTATTAGGCTAGGAATACCGGTATCAGACAGCTTAATATGAATATAATTAACCTCGCCGGTATTATAGCCTTGCCAGATATTTTGCCGAAGCTCGACCGGAACGCCGTCAATAATACACTGGTAACCACTTCGAACAATGACGCGGTTATCAGTAGTGTCAATAGCTATCTTACCTGCCTGGTCGGGCAATTCGCCATCGGACCACCACGTGGACAGGACTTCTAGAGCAAGCTCTAGCTGCTGAGCAACATCATGGAGGTACTCCAGCACCGAATTCAATGCTTGGCGGAACATCAACCCTGTCCCTGGTTGGAGCGGATTAAACACGTCAAAATTAACCTTCATAAGCTACACCTCCTGCCAGTCCAGCCCGTCGGGGCTTGTATATCGTAAGAGCGTACCATCAGGCTGCTGGACTGCAAGGACAAAGAAATCGTTATGTGGATTAGTGGTTATAGCAACATCTGAGAAGCTCCCACTAACAACCTGGACAGCACTCCCTTGTGGAGCACCGGCAAGCGTAACACGCTGCGCGGCCACACCGTTGGCGGTAAGGTATGCTATCACTCCAGACGCTGCGGTCATACTGAAGGCAATATCCATGAACAACACCTCCGTAGCTATAGTTTGCGGAACGCTCCACGTCCGGCCACCGTCCGTGGTCAAGTGCAAATATAACGTCCGGTCCTTCCGGCACACCTCATATAGCACACCGTTCAGCTGTGCAAGCGCTGTATCATCGACATTATCACGAGCGGAAGCAGACCGAAACCCTAACCCAACTGCATTATATCGCTTTAGGCTATCGGCTGTCGATAGGTAGACGGTCGCAGAAAAACGCGAGCCAGCTAGACCAATACCACCTGCTAGCGCTCCCTTATCCTGGATAGCAACGCGGCGCATAACACCGGGGCGGATATTAAGCCCACCTGCGACATGTTCCCAGAAGCGAAGCTCCCCTGTATTCCACAGCGGTGGCGTTAGCGGGATACCGAGCTTGTCGGTTATATCATCAGTCCACGCTGTGGACTCCGCCCTCCGCCACTGGTAGCTGTAATAATCTTTACCAGCATCCAGCGGAGCCAAGCCACCTTCAAGCAGTTCGCCAGTCACTTGCGGTTGGCCTAGGTACTCGTAATAAAGCGTCAAAACTCCACTTTCCGCGGAAATTACTGGAGACTCAAAATACAGACGGTCAACGCGCGGCATGACTTCTAACGGCGAACCTTCAACAAACTTATTAACATGAAGAAACCATGCCGGTGCGGTAAACGGGCAATAGAGCACCTGCTCAAGGTAACTCCACATATGACCGCTAACCTCCCAGCTAGGGTCATACTCGGCCAAAGTCCACTCCCACACGCTGGGGGGGACTTCACGCTCATGGACCGCCTCAGCTACCGTGTACAAGTCCCACACTTCAGCGTTAGGAGTAGAATAATACAAATATGCCGGAACCTCCGTAGCAATGCGACCATCGACGAACAATGCGCCTAGCCGGTGCAAATAGCGCTCATGGTCTACGTTGCCTATATATGTACCAGCATAAAACGTTTGGGCAAAGCCATGCCTCCACGATAGGCGGATATTATGCTCCTCCCTAGTGCGGCCGTATAGGCCGTATAGCTTTGTTGTTGTTGGAACATGTACGCGGAGCTTCTTAATGAGCCCGACACCCCAGCTCCAAGACAGGTCGGGAGACTCATCCGAAATGTACTGGCCGTAAATATCTAAATGCCCAGCGGCAGGAAGTGCCTGGTCAATATAAGACTCTTCGGTGTCCGTCACTCCGGACCGCCCGGCAGTTGTATCGAAAACACCTGGCGCAACTTGGTCCAAGACCAACGAGCTACTGCGGACAAATTCAAGCTTAATACCCTCTACCGGAGTGGCCACTAGCTCAGCCCACCTGTGGCCGCACCAATAGCGCAACTCCTCCGGAGTCGGACTGTCTGGAGTAAATGTCTTTTCAATGTAAGCGCCGCTGCCGGTCGGAGTCACTTGCAAATAGCCATCAATGCGCTGGATGGTACAATTATGCGCCGACCAGCCTTCTGAAAAATCATCGAATAGAAATCTATTCGGGAAGGACCAAGAAACATCACTAACCTCCGGAAACGGGGAACGCTTACGCAATAGCAATTGGACACGCTTATAGTTACGCGGAAGGTTGCCGTCATCTGGATTGACCGCCTTAAGCGCAAAGACACGATTAACCTCCTGGACTCCTCCTATATACTGTGTTCCAAGCACCTCGCCGAAATATCGGCCAGGACAGTTATAGACGGGGCTGTTTTCGCTAATCGGCCAAACATTCTCAAACAAATCTTCAACGTACACGCCAGCGATGTTAGTAGTCTCTCCATGTTTAGCGTACCCTTTATAGCGGTAGCGGAACGGCCATATTATGGAATTAAAGGTAACAGCATACGGCATACCGACAAGTATGTCGGTATTAGCGCTGACAGTCATTACACCATCGGTATCAATACTCGCGCGCGTCTCATAATCATCAGAGATATATGTTTCGGTCACTCCAAACTCAAGCCATGGATGCAAGCCACAAAACACTGCGCGCGCAGTGCCTAAAACCTCCACGCTTTCAAAAGGAGTATCAGACGTTGCCCCTGCAGCTGTTGTTGCAAGGCCGCCAAGAGGCAATTCAAGGCTGAACCCGGTCTGTCGCGCTGAGACACGAATATCCTCAATGTCAAGCTCAAACTCAATCGGTGGGTCAAACGTTACAATTTGAACATCATTGTAGCGCCAGCCACTTGTGTACGCAAACATCCCGATAAAGCCTTCTGTTGCACCCATGCCATCGACGGAATTATAGTATATCCACTCTCCATAATCTCCGACTTCTTGTTTAATCCGCGCCCAGGCCACACAGGAGAGACCTACGGAAGCTTGGTACTCGCCGCTAATATCAAATTCACGCGGAGGAGCGTAGATATCACCAAGGAAAAAAGGTTCGTGGTATATGGAATAGCCTGAACTTGGGGAATAAAGGATAAACGGGTTACTGAATGCGGTTGCACCATCTGGAAAGTCTGTCGGAGTAAAAAGAACCACCGTGGCAAAATAATACTCAGCTGGATGGAGCTCGGTATATTCACCGTCTAGCAGGCCGGTGCAATTAGTCCAGTCATCGACGCGGTCTATCCATGCACCGGCGGTAAAATCGTATAGCCAAACCTCCCCCGAGCGCAATGCATAAGCAAGGACGTGGCCAGTCGGAAGACCACTCCACTGCAGTGTGAAGCCAGCCTCAAGAAGCGGAGAATCATCAAGCTCTAGCCATGATGTAAAAGACCGGAACCGAATAAAATGCTCATCGATAGCCTCAAATTGGATACGCCAAGTCCCCTCTGCCCCCCAGCTCACAGGAGAACTTTCTTTTAGCTTGACTACACCACTGTCATATGCATGCATTTAGGACTCCACTCCACAGACAAAATTCCCTCTTATATATTACCCGACCGATTTTTTATTTTCCGGAAATTGAAAATGCCATACAACAAGCACGCTCAGCTCATTTAATCATTTAATGAAGCGAAAGCCTTCATTAAATGGGATTTGGCCTTATTTTACAAGGGAAAATTGGACCTCATTTAGCTTTAATGAAATTTTTTTTTGAAAAGGCATGTGTCCTTCGCCTATATATATAAGGCGGAATTATGGGACGAAAACATCGTCGGCTAATCCCGTTGCCCCTAGCGTGAAAACTATGTTACCATCAACTAGAACAGGATAAACCTGCTCTAGTGCGCTCAGCAACAAACCGTGGTTAGCTACTGTGGGGTATTGGACAGTTGGCCTCCGGATAGCCTGCTCAAGTCTAGTTAGTGCTTTGCGTGTCTTTATATCCATATGCTATGCACCTCCTTTAGCTGAACTGCCCGGAACCGGATACGCGGTCTAGGGCGGACAAACTCGACACTATCAACCTCCACCACTCTAAAGCGTGGTTCATCAAGCTCCAAGCCCCGGAGCTCCACAATATCGTTAATCCACAGCGGGCGGGTACTGGTCAGCCAGTCACTTTCGACGGTAGCAACACGGCGAACCTGCGACACCTCTACCCCTAGGCGAACTGCTAATGCTTTGAGCCACTCCACTGGGCAAACTGACTCGAACGTTAGGACTAGCGGGAGCTTATAGCCGAGCCAGTTATCCGGTCGCTCCTCCGGTGGCAATGAGGGGTCGATGGAAGCTTTGTCTTCATACACGGCGGCGTGGTACGTACCTTCTTCTTTCTTGCCGATAACCGCAATAATATTGGCTTCTGGAGCTTGGTAGTCCCAGGACAGTTCAAATATTTTGCCATCTGTGGTCGAATCTGTGACAGCGCTAAGGACATATAGCACATCCTCCGGGTCAAAGGATAAAGGGTCATAATACCTAAGGACGGGGCGACCATCATAATGGGAATAACCGAAATGGAACCTCCATCCGGTTTGCTCGCAGATACGCTTTATCCACTGTTCTGGCGTATCGAACGGCTTAGTTGTTAGCTCGCTATCATTATCAGCATTCTGGTCGGCACTATGCGTGTCCGGAAGCTTAGTATCGTCTTCGTCGACCTCAATATCAGCTTCAGTAAGCATGCCTGTGGATAGGCATAACTGCTTAATAGCCTCTGTGTGGGATACACCATCAAAGCATAGCTTATTTGTAAGGCATGGAGCAGCCAATACCTTCGTCAGAGGTTGCGCAGTAAGCTTATACAGCTTCCACGCGGTGGCGGATACCCCCTCCGTTAGCCCCACGAAGACCGGCTTGCTATCAATCTCTACGGATATCAATCTATTGTGTAGTCCATCAGCCCAGGACGGGTTATCGGACGAACGACACAACTCTAGTTCTAGCTTTTCACCATTCACCAGCCTTGCCGAGCGGACTAGGTCGGATATATCGGTCAAATCTGGAATCTCAGGAGTATAATCTTTGGCTAATAGCACTGTTACACGCCGGAGGATAGGGGTACTGTGGACCTCAGAGCTCAATAAATCTGCCCGGATACGATATTCGCGCGTCCCGTCCCAGGACGAACCATCATTCGCTCGCGCTGTAAGAACATAGCCACCACGGCCGAAGACCTCGCCAACTTCTTTGATTGCCACATGCTCCCCCTCCTCCGGCTCGCGTGGAAAGGTCAAAGTCGGCGTAAGAAAAACACCATTCTGAGGATAAGTCAGCCTGGAGACAGCGAACCGTAGCCGTGTATATGCCTTAAGTTTTAGCTGGTAAGCCGGAAGCACAGCATCACTTGTTATTATGTTTACACCTTCATTGTCGGTCCGGACTGCAAGCACATTATTAGCCAAAGGGAAGAAGAACAGACGGACAATATTATTTTGCATACCGCTAAATCGGTGGTCAACATATGTAGATGTTACTCGTCCGTCGGTAAAAAAATGTAGAGTAATACTTCCAACGTCTAGGTCCAGTAGCGGTTCGGATACACCTACAACAGACGGAGTGTACAATAGCATACACAGCCCACAATTCTCAGGGAACTGCATAGCTGTTTGGAGCGTAGCCGGTGTGGAATGAACAACAATGAACTTAACCGCACCGCAATCGACCTGCTCACACTGCGCTGTATCGCCTAGGAAGCCGGATAACGGTATCCACGATTCTGCCTGTGGCTTAAGCATTAGCGCGCCGCTATGCTTGTCGATATAAACATTGGAAGTGGAGCACCTGTCTACCAATGCGCTTAATGACAACACACCTCCACAGTACTGCGGAGCGTTGCGACCACTGCCTAGCCAGTCTAGCCTGAATGCAATGTTCATAGCGTATAAACACCTATCCCGTCAGCAAGTTGCCTGATAGCCGCATAGGCGACTTCTTCATCATGTTTATTGTCAGCTTTAATTCGGACAGTCACATAGCGTGGCGCCACCGGTGCACCGAACGCCAAGCGCGGTATAAGCTCCTGTGCAGCCTGACCACCTCCAATGACGTCCGCCAGCCGGCGCAGCGGTGCGGTATTTTCAGCGGTCACCTGTGTTGCCTTCGCTATATCGCGGAGCGCGGCGGTAGAGTCCTGGACCTCAGGAACGAGGCTTTCAAACCAGTTCATAAGCTGGTAGTTCGGAGCGAAGAGGTCACGAATTGTTGTTTTTTCACCCCACGCGGGGAGGGTTGGAAACCCTGGTAATTGGGCGCCTGACCATATGCTTTGCACCGTGGCCTTTAGGTCTTGGAATTCGCGTTTGAATAGGTCGCCTAGGAGTTTCTGGCCAAACCAGCCAGCGGCGGCGCCGATGATTGCACCAATGATTGCACCAATGACACCTTTTTTAGCACCGATTTGGAGGCCGATGAGCAACGCTTGCGCTGTAACGATTAACCTAATAATTACGCCTACCTTATCAGCAACAACACTCAATGTTTCTGCCAGCGCTGTTAAAATAGCGCTCCATTGGTCTTTGACCACTCGACCAACTTGCGCCAAGAATTGGCCTAACCGCTTTGCCGCTTCGAGCGACCAGTCGACTATGTTTGCAATGAAAGTAAATAATTGCATCAGGTTACCAACAACGTTGGTCGGAATAACCTTAAAAAGGTTAGCCAGCGCCCGGCCGACGTTAATCGTGACGCCTACAATATAGCCTAAGACACGCATAATGCGTCGCGGGTCTAACCATAAGGAAATACGGGTAATAATAGCCTCAAACGCTGGACTATTGGCTAAAGACTCAATCGCCGTGGTAATGGCACGAACCACACTGGCCAGCTTAGGCGCAACCTTTTCGCCTAGCCGGATTAATAAACCTTCGACAGCGTCGATTAGGTTACTCCACGCGCCGGAGAGCGTACTCATCATTCGCCTGGACAGCCCGCCATAGCGGGTTTCGATATAGCCAAGGAGCGCGCTCAGGGCAGTGTTAGCGTCAATACCCTTCTCTTGGAGGTCTTCCAGCTGTGCGGTGGTAACGCCCAACGCATTAGCCAATATCATTTTGACTGGGATACCGGCTTCCGCCAATTGCCGAATCTCCTCGCCAGCAAGCTTGCCCTTGGTATATATCTGCCCGATAGCCAGCGCTATCCGGTTCATGAGCTCTGTACCACCACCAAGAGCGGAGGTGGCGTCGGATATATCAGTAATCAGCCTAGGTATTTGCTCCACTGCAAAGCCATAGGCCAGCAATCGCTGGGCAAGCTCAACAACCTCGCGGCGCGTAAACGGTGTAACCCTGGCGAGCTCCCACAGCTGGGCAATAAACACCTTCGCCGCCTGTGCATTGCCAAGCATGGTCTCAAAGGCAATATTAATGCCTTGTATCCACGCGCCGAGCTTGACCGCCG
>Ga0308419_1000480_pt1 | contig 29196 bp, 29 predicted proteins | sample HotsprSampleMS50_FD_203674 | JGI IMG/M metagenome (GOLD analysis project Ga0308419, IMG submission 203674) | Hot spring phototrophic mat microbial communities from Mushroom Spring, Yellowstone National Park, Wyoming, United States - 20090730_MS50 ... | reverse complement strand
AGTTTTATCAGAAATGTAATTCCCTTTCAGTTTCTCAAAGAGGAAGAACTCATTGCCATTGCCAATAAGACCCTCTTAGAGTTTTATCCACAAAATACCTTTATCCTGAAACAGGACGGCCCCCCAAGTGACAGCATCAAGATAATCAAAAAGGGTAGTGTAAAGGTCTATGCCCGTTCAGAAAGTGGAGAGGAGATAATAAACGACTACAGGGGAGAGGGCGAATTAATAGGGTATTTGACGCTATTTACTGAGGGTAAATCAAGGGTCAATGTAGTCACCCTTGAAGACACCCTTTGTTACCTTATAAGCAAGGCCGAGATGCTCAAGATAATTGACCAACATCCAAATATAAAAGACTTCTTTCACCAGTCCTTTTTGAAGAAATACCTTGATAAGACCTTTCAGGAGATGCATGTCAAGAGCATCTGCACCAGTAGTAGCGATACACTCCTTTACACCACACCCTTAGGGAATCTTGCTACAAAGGGCGTGATATCGGCCTTTCAAGACATAACCATTAGAGAGGCAGCAGATATCATGGCAAGACACGAGATAAGCAGTCTGGTCTTGATAGATTCAAACGCCGTCCCTGTAGGAATTATAACCGACCGAGACTTAAGAAAGAAGGTAGTTGCAAGGGGCCTCAATGTAGAAAACCCTGTGAGCACTATCATGAGTACAGCACTTATTAAGTCCGATGTCAAGGAGTATTGCTTTGAGGCACTTTTAAAGATGATCCGTTACAACATCCACCACCTGCTGGTTGTAGAGGAGGGCAAACTAAAGGGTATCATCACAAACCACGACCTGATGATGCTACAGGGGACATCACCTATCACGATCGCCAGAGATATAGAGAACCAATACACTGTTGATGGTGTGGCTACGCTGTCAAACAAGATTGGCAATATTATAGACCTCCTGATCAAAGATGCTGCAAAGGCAGAAAACATCACAAAGGTCGTCACTGAGGTCAACGACCGGATTGTCAAAAAGATACTCGCCCTTGCAGAGAAGCGTTTTGGGAGCCCACCTCTGCCTTATTGTTGGATAGTCTTTGGTAGCGAGGGCAGGAAGGAGCAGACCTTCAGGACCGATCAGGACAATGCACTGATCTATGCCGACCCTGATAACCTTGCAGAGGACCAGAAGGCTAAGGAGTACTTTGCTGCCTTCAGTGAGCATGTAAAGGACTCTCTTGTAAGGTGTGGATTCCCTCCTTGTACAGGTAATTATATGGCGAGTAACCCGAGATGGTGCCAGCCACTTACGGTGTGGAAGAGTTATTTCACGGACTGGATCAACACCCCGAAGGCAGAGGCCATATTGGCCTCGGTCATACTCTTTGATTTTAGACCCATCCATGGTGACTTCTCCCTTGCCGATTCACTAAAAAACCACCTCCTTGACACCCTAAGGGGTAAGGATATGTTTCTTATGCAGATGGCAAAGATGACCGTAAATATCAGGCCTCCACTGAGTTTCTTCAAGACCTTTGTGGTGGAAAAGAGTGGTGAGCACAAAAATCAGCTAAACATAAAGTTCAAGTGCATAGCTCCACTCATAAATGTGGTCAGGCTATTTAGCCTTGAAAAGAGGATACCTGAAACATCAACGATAGAGAGGATCAATGCCCTTAAAGGGACCCATGATACGGTGCGTCAGTTTGGGGAAGAGATGACCTATGCCTTTGAGTTTATGTCGCTGCTCAGGATACACCACCAGTACAAACAGATCGCCACAGGGGCAATCCCTGACAATTACATCAACCCTGATGAGCTAACAAACCTCCAGAAAAAGACCCTTAAGGAGTCCTGTCAGCTGATCTCAAGGCTCCAGGATACGATAGAAAACCGTTACTTACTCGGGAGGATCTCATGATGACCTTTACTATAAATCGCTATCGCAATAGGCTTCTGGAGAGGCTCTATCAGAATAGAGAGATAAAGCCAGAGGCACTGAGAAATCTAAGGACCCTTGAAGGGATAGACCTCCGTAAGGGGCTTTTAAATACAGACTATGTAGTTATAGATACCGAACTTACAGGTCTTGACCTAAAGAGGGACTCAATACTATCTATTGGTGCCCTCTGGATGTCGGGTAGTGCCATATCATTGGGTAACTACTTTTACAGAGTCGTAGATCCCTCTGCCTGCCTCAACCCGAGTTCTGTGATAATTCATGGTATTACACCAGAGGAGGCATCAAGGTGTCCTACTGTAGATAGGGTAATGCCTGAGTTTGTGGATTACTGTAAAGACAGGGTTGTCATTGGGCACTGTGTCTCTATTGACAAGGACTTTATTAACAAGGAGATGAGGAGGCTTTATGGCTTTGGGCTACAAAACCCCTTTGTGGACACCTTAAAGATCTACTGGTGGTATAAGAGAAAGAGACTCGGTTATGACGCCTTTTCAGAGGAAACTACCTTCGGCACCTCAAGCCTCTTTGAGATAGCCAATGAGCTGGATGTGCCTGCCAGAGAGGGGCACAATGCCCTGAGCGATGCATTTATAACGGCCCAGATATTTCAGCGCCTCTTGCCTATTTTAATCCGCAAGGGGATAACAGGGCTTTCTGACCTATTGAGGATAGCAGGGGCATGAGGTGTGATCGCAGATAGTTTTGGCTGGTTGTACAGGTGTATTTAACACTATAAAAAGGGGGGTGAGGGGAAAACCATTTCGCAACACTTTTAAGGCTATGGTCAATAATTACAATGTGCGTAGAACACTATCTCATGACAAGGAGGGGTTATGACAGAAAAGACTAAGGAGAGTCTGGAGGCTTATTGGAAGGAAAACCTTACCTATATCACCATCTTGTTGTCTATATGGTTTACGGTCTCTTATCTGTTTGGGATTATTTTTGCAGATCAATTGGATACCATCAAGATCTTTGGCTTTCCCCTCGGTTTCTGGTTTGCCCAGCAGGGTTCAGAGGTGATCTTTGTGATACTGATTGCAGTGTATGTCAAGCTGATGAACAACTTAGACAAAAAATACGATGTGCATGAAAAATAGGAACAGCTAAGGAGGGGAAATAGAAATGGACATTTTAACCTGGACATGGATAATCGTCGGGCTTTCTTTTGCACTATACATAGGGATAGCCATATGGTCAAGGGCTAAGAGTACCGGCGAATTTTATGTGGCAGCAAAACAGGTCCATCCTGTCTTAAACGGTATGGCCACAGGGGCCGACTGGATGTCAGCGGCATCTTTTATCTCAATGGCAGGGATGATCTCCTTTTTAGGGCGCGATGGGGCCATGTATCTTATGGGATGGACAGGCGGTTATGTCCTCCTCGCAATGCTCCTTGCACCCTATCTGAGGAAGTACGGTAAATACACGGTACCAATGTTTGTAGGTGAACGATACTACTCGCAGGCCGCCCGTGTGACTGCCGTTGTGTGCGCCATCTTTGTGTCCTTCGTGTATGTGGCAGGTCAGATGAGGGGTGTGGGCGTGGTGTTCTCAAGGTTTCTTGAGGTAGATATCAATTTAGGTGTGATCATTGGTATGGCCATCGTCTTTTTCTATGCCGTCCTTGGAGGTATGAAGGGGATTACATACACGCAGGTTGCCCAATACTGTGTATTGATAACTGCCTACTTAATCCCTGCAATCTTTATCTCAATAATGCTTACAGGCATACCTATTCCACAGATCGGTTTTGGGGCACCACTTAGTGAGGCAGGGGCAAAGCTCTTAAACACCGATGCGGGCTACCTCTTAGAAAAACTTGACCAGGTGCATAGAGACCTTGGATTTCCGGCCTATACAGGCAGGGGGGCAAAGTCAGTAATAGATGTCTTTTTTATCACCCTTGTGCTCATGGTCGGGACCGCAGGACTACCTCATATCATTATAAGGTTCTTCACCACACCTACCATTAAGGGTGCGAGGGCATCGGCTGGATGGGCATTACTCTTTATAGCCCTACTTTATACAACAGCCCCGGCAGTTGCATCCTTTGCAAGGTTTAACATGATCCAGACCCTAAACAATGTATCCTATGCAGAGGCACCTTCATGGTTTAAAAACTGGGAAAAGACTGGCCTGGTGGCATGGAAGGACAAAAATGGTGACGGAAAGATACAGTATGCAAAAGGCGATGCCTTTAAGGGCAAGGTGGAATTTGCTAAGGATGCCTCGGGCAAACCCCTTAGAGGAGAGTTCGGCGAGAGGGTAGTCAAGACACCCATAAACGACAAGAGCAAGAACGAGCTCTATGTTGACAACGACATCATAGTGCTTGCAAACCCTGAGATCGCAAAGCTCCCTGCGTGGGTGGTAGCCCTTGTGGCTGCTGGTGGCCTTGCAGCGGCACTTTCAACGGCAGCAGGTCTGTTGCTTGTTATATCTTCGGCCATCTCCCATGACCTTATCAAGAATGTGATTGCCACTAAGATCTCAGAGAGACAAGAATTGGTATGGGCAAGGATATCTGCAGGTATTGCAGTCTGTGCCGCTGGTTATCTCGGTATAAATCCTCCAGGCTTTGTGGCCCAGGTGGTCGCCTTTGCCTTTGGATTAGCAGCCTCTTCCTTCTTCCCGGTCATCATTATGGGCATATTCTGGAAAAGGACAAACAAAGAGGGGGCTATTGCGGGCATGCTTGCAGGCATCATCTTTACTGCCTCATACATAATCTACTTTAAGTTCGTGAACCCCTCGGCAAATGTGGCTGCCAATTGGTGGTTTGGCATATCGCCTGAGGGTATTGGTGGTATTGGAATGCTCATAAATATCGTCATCACCTATGTGGTCTCAAAACTCACCAAAGAGCCGCCCGAAGAGGTACAAAGAATGGTAACAAACCTGCGCTACCCAAGGGATATCAGTTAATACAGCCCCTTCCTCTATCTGCCATGGCCTAAGGCCATGGCAGATACCTTTTTGTAAACTACTACAGACACAAAAAACGAAAGGTTTATTAACACCGTCAAGGCCCCTGTAGGGATGTCCACAACAAAAGATAGGACAATCCCCATATTGACAGAGACCACAGACACGATGGCAGCTATCAATAGGGCACCCTTAAAGCTCCTTGAGACCTGAAAGGCCGTTACCGCAGGCATTATCAGAAGGGCAGAGGTGAGCATTATGCCTACTAACTTCATGGCAAGCACCACCGTCATGGCCGTAATAACTGCTGTGATGTTGTTTATGAGATCAACCCTGATGCCCGAGACCTTAGCGAGTTCCTCATCAAAGGTGAGAGATAATATCTCCCTGTAAAAGCTCAAAAACAATACCACTGTGCAGGAGACAATGGCAAGGCATACATATACCTCACTGGTATTAATGGCAAGTATGCTGCCAAAGAGGTAGCTAAAGAGGTCCACATTAAAGCCACCTTTGATGCTTGCAAGGATTACCCCTAAGGCAATGCCTGAGGAAGAGACTATGCCGATTGCTGCATCACTATATACGCCAACATACCTGACCAATTTGAGAATTAACACAGAGCTCGCAGCAACTATAGGTATTGAAACCAGGAGGGTATCAAGCCGCACAAAGAGGGCCAAGGCAGCGCTACCAAAGGTCACATGGGCAAGTCCATCACCTATTAGGGAGAGTCTCCTGAGCACTAATACTACACCAATTAGGGAGCACAAGAGGGCTATCAATGAGCCCGCAATTACCGCCCTTTGAATAAAGCCGTAACTAAACAGGTCTATCAGACTAATCTCTTGCATTACTGGATCCAATTTAAGGAGATGTAATAAACCACAGAATCGTTCAGATTTATATAACCCGCTCCCGACCAGTGGGTTATCACAGACGAACAACTGCCAAAGTTAACATAACACTGCACTATTTCTTCCGTTTGAGAAATTCGTGTTCTAAAGGCAAAGGGCATAATAATTACCCTCCAACTTGAACAATTAGACAAGGCCTTAGTGCTTATGGCAAATGATGTGCTGAGCAGTATATCCAAAGACCTTTGACATATACTCAGACTGACAGAATTCATCAAAGGTGCCATAAAACACAACCTCCTTATCAAGGTATAAGAGCTTATTGGCATATCTGCCTATGGTGCCTGTATCGTGTGTGACAAGTATAATGGTAACACCCTTACCCAAATTGAGGTCTTTTAAAAGCCTATAGAAGTTATCCCTCGTCTCGGGGTCAATGGCTGCGGTGGGCTCATCAAGTATCAGCAGGTCTGGTTTGTTGATTATTGCCCTAGCAATAAATACCCTCTGTTGCTGGCCTCCGGAGAGTTCACCGATTAGTCTATTTCTGAGCCCTTTAATGTCTAAGAGGCTGAGAGATTGCTCTATCATGGCCTCTCTTGCGTGCCTTTTGATTGTAGGAGGGATTGCAATGGATAGCACCTCCTTCACAGTGCAAGGGAAATAGGGATTGAACATGCTTATTCTCTGGGGAAGATAGCCAATCCTGTGCCACTCTCTAAAGACCGAGAGGTCTTGCCCAAAGAGGGCCACATTGCCCTTGAGGGGAGGTAAAAGGCCGAGTATAGTCTTAATGAGTGTAGTCTTGCCTGAGCCATTCGGACCCACAAGGCCTACAAAGTCCTTACTGCTTACGGTAAAGGTGACATCCCTGATTGCCTCTATGAAGTTGTGGGATGCCCAAAGATGGTCAACCCTTACGGCCTCGCCTATTGCCTCTCCTGACACTGGAGCCCTTTTTTGAGGTTCTGAAGGTTGTCCTTCATGATTGATACAAAGGTGATAGCCTTAGAAAACTCCTCTCGGCTTATGTTATGGGCGCCCCTGAGTTGTAGTAGCTCTGCACCAGTATCCCTGGCGATAGTCTCAGCAACCCTTGGAGATATTAGCTCTTCAAAGAAGATGTGTCTGAGGCCCTCTCTCTTGACCTGCCTTGTGAGTGCAGCGAGGACCCTTGCAGAGGGCTCACTATCAGGAGAAATCCCGTAGGCCGAAAGATACCTAAGGTTGTACCTTTGGGCGAGATAGCCAAAGGTCCTATGCCCACCACTTATAAAGACCCTTTTTGGGCAGTTGGAGAGTTGCTCTTTATAACTCCTATCTATCTCAGCAAGTTGAGAGGTGTAGTTTTTGAGGTTTTTTTGATAATTGGCCTGATTTTGCGGGTCTATCCTGACAAGGGCCTTGTAGATGTTCTCAGCCATCTTTTGGGCATTTTCAAGGTCAAGCCACACATGGGGGTCTATAGTCTCTTCCTTGTCATGTCTGTGCCCATGTTCAGGCTCAGAGGTGATAAAGCGGAGACCCTCACTTGCATCAACCACAATGGGCTTACCGCTCTGTATTGCTTTAACCAGATTGTCTGCCCAAGGTTCCATCGCCTTTGTTGTAAAGATGAATAGGTCTGAACTATGTATCTTAACAATGTCCTGAGGTTTTGGCTCAAAGCTATGTGGGTCAACACCTGGCGGTAACAGCAACTCTACCCTTGCCAAATTGCCTGCTATGTTACGGGCAAATTCATAAGTAGGATAGAGGGTGGCAACTATCTTTATATCTTTTCCCCTTGTGGTGGGAGGTGACTTTGTCTCGCATGAAGCTAAAAGGAAAAGGGATAGTAGTAGCAAAAAAATTGTAGCTACAAATAGGCTCGGACACTGACTACAATTTTTATTGCTCATAAAGGGTATCATCGATGTTGTCCCTTCCTTTAGTTGAAGTAGCAAGGACTCTGATTGCATTATTTTAAGCTGCAACCTCCTTTCTGTCAAGATTTTTCTGCTGCAAGGCAGCAATGAGTTTCGGCCTGGTGTTTATAATAAATGATACGCCTACACTGAGGGCAGGTATGGATCTCTTTGCCAAGCCTTATCTCTACAAAGAGTTGAGGTGGTATGTGGAGGTTACAACCTTTGCAAATCTCATTTTGCGCCTCTACCACTGCAAGGCCACGGGTGGATTTCAGCAGGTCCATATACCATTTGTAGGTATCATCGTCAAGCCTCTTTACTAATGCCATACGTCCTTTTTTGAGTGATTTTATATCATTGCTTATCTCGTTTATCTCGGCATCAATCTCTTTTTGGACCTTATTGAATCGTTCCCTCTCCCTTATGAGTTTTTGCTCCTCATTAGCTATAGAGCCCTTGATTTCTTCAACCTGTTCCATTAGGTCAAGCAGTTCATTTTCTGTGTTTGTTATCCCCTTTTCAACGCCCTCTATCTCCTTGAGCATGGCCTGATATTCCTTATTGCTCTTTACATCGGCACTCTTTTGGCGGAGTTTTCTGATCCTCTCTCTTGCCTCTTCAATTTGTATCTCCTTTTCCCTCTTCTGTTTCTCAATGGATTGAAATCTTTCCTTTGCCTTCTGGAGCATAAGTTCGGCCTCTTTCATAGACCTCTCAAAGACATTTAGTCTAAGGGGTATAGCCTCAATCTTCTGGTTTTTTTCAATTATCACTGTGTCTATGCTCTGAAGCTCAATAAGGGTAAGAAGGGTCTCGTTCATTGCTCAATTCCTCTAAATTTTTTTCCACGCCGATGATGCAGAAATGGCCTTGTGGGACTTATCAGGAATTTTATGGGCCCACCAGGACTCGAACCTGGGACCAACCGGTTATGAGCCGGTAGCTCTACCAGCTGAGCTATGGGCCCTAAAAACTTCATAATCTGTAATAGTAAAATATTACAACTATTATGTCAATCTCCTTGAAGGAAGTCTTTTAGTAACTTAGCCCTTAAAGGACTCTTCAGCTTTCTTATCGCCTTGGCCTCTATCTGTCTAATCCTCTCTCGGGTTACACATAATTCTGAACCAACCTCCTCAAGGGTTTTAGGATGGTCCTCTCCGATGCCAAATCTCTTCCTTATCACTAATTGCTCCTTTGGACTAAGGGTGCTTAGGGCACTCTCAATTTGTCTTTTTAGTTCAGTAGAGATTACTATATCTAAAGGCGATTCATTGGCCTTGTCCTCAATAAAGTCCTTTAACATTGAATCCTCTTCTGAACCAATGGGTGTTTCAATAGATAGTGGTTCTTTACTGATCTTCATAATACTTTTGACCTTGGCTATTGTGAGCTTGGTAATCTTAGCAATCTCTTCAACGGTAGGTTCATAACCATATTCCTGAACAAATTCCTTTATTGCCCTGTTGACATGGTTTATGTTCTCTAGCATATGTACTGGTATCCTTATGGTCTTTGCCTGGTCTGCTATGGCCCTTGTGATACACTGCCGTATCCACCAGGTGGCATAGGTGCTAAACTTGTAGCCCCTTTTATACTCAAATTTCTCTACGGCCCGCATAAGGCCTATATTACCCTCCTGTATCAGGTCTCCAAATGCAAGCCCCTTGCCTATGTATTTCTTTGCAATACTGATCACAAGCCTCAAGTTTGACTCAATAAGTTTGGCCTTTGCCTGTTCTAATAGTATGTCATAGTGCTTTAGACTTTTGAGGATACTGTTAAGCCTCTTTGGAGACAAACCGGTGGCTGCCTGTATATCGGCCTCCTTGTTAGTCTTCGTGGGGTGGGCAACAATAGCATCGTGCCTCCTAAGTATCTCCTGATAAAAATCCCTTATTACCGTTGTCTTCAGTTGAAGACTCAATACATTCCTTACTATCTCTTGTCTGTTTCTTTTGATCTCCGACAGTAGCTTTTGCTCAGCGGCAGAATCAACGGTTTTAGACATGAGTTTATGTTGTCTCCGGTGGAGTCTTTTGAGTTTAGATGTCACAATGCCAAACCTTTCCCTCTCGTGCATTACATCCTCAGGGGTCAGATCATCACCGTCCTGTATAAGGCTGTTGAGAGGTAGTTCGCCGCCTTCCACTGATTCCCCAATCTTTATGACCATCTCAGTAACAGCAGGAATGCTTAATAGGGCCTCAAAAAACCTAAACCTACAATCCTCTATCTTTTTTGCTATCTGCACCTCTCCTTCTTTGTCTAATAGGGGAAGTTTACTAATTCCGTGCAGATAGGTCTTTATCGGATTCTGTTCTTCCCTTTCTTTGGGCAATGGCTGCCCCTCTAAGACATCTTCCGTGGTCTCACTGGCACTAATGCGGTCAACGCCTTCAAAGAGGTCTTCGTACTCCTCTTCTCTATCTGTCTGACTCATATCGTTATCACCGTGTTATTTCAATTAGCCCTTTGTTCATTTGATGTGGACAATTCCCTTTTTTGCATGAGGAGTCTGTTTAAAAGTTCAATATTACCGCACTGGGTAGCCTCTTTCATCTTCCTCTCTATTGCCTTGAGGGCAATCTTTCTTAGGCAATCTTCAGCTATAACACAGGCCTTATCGTACTCTAATGGTTCGTCCACAGAGACCCTCAGCAGCAACTCCCTTTCATCTATATCGCATCCTTTGAGAAGGCCCTCAATGAGGTCACCTTTTTCGTGGTAAGGAAAATCTAAGAGTTTTTTAAGCAGGTTTTTCACTGTGGGATCATTGAAATACTGTAGGTCAATCTCCCTCAACTTACTAAGAATTGAGCCAAACATTGGGGCAGGGGAACAGAGGACAGTCCGCAGAAAAAATTCTTCTGTCTTGTTACTCTCTAATGAAATGCTCACTTCGGACCTTGCCTTTTTAGGGTTTTTCTTCACATCTGATAGCTTATTCATCTCGTGCCTTATGGACAACTCGTTAATGCCTGATTTGTCGGCCAACTCCTTTATGGCCTCTTCACGCTGCAGTCTATCTTCACTCAAAAGTAGTACCGATAGGGTCTTCCTCACAAAGTCCACAGGGTCTTTGCCATAGAGTTTGAAACAAAAGGACACAAGACTAAGCGCCCTTGAAAACACCTCTGCCAATGCACCTGCCCCTTGTTTTTTTAATATTGAATCTGGGTCCTCTGCATTTGGTAAGAGTGAGATCTTTACATTCATTGACTGTGAAAGGGCAAGTTCCAAAGCCCTCTTTGCAGCAGTAATGCCGGGCTTGTCACCATCAAATACAACAAGTATGTTGTTTGAGTATTTTTTCAGTCTCCTGAGATGGGCCTCTGTAATAGCCGTACCAAGGGGGGCGACAACATTAAAGAACCCATGCTGATGACACATCAGGACATCCATGTATCCCTCTACAACAGCGGAATATCCCTTTTGGGATATGGCATGCTTGGCCTTATGAAGGCCAAACAATGCCTCTCTCTTTTTAAAGACTGGACTCTCTGCAGTATTGATATACTTTGGTGTGCCCGTTTGCTCACTAAGGGCCCTACCACCAAAAGATAAAACCTTTGCGTTTACATCCACAATGGGAAACATTATACGGTCCCTAAAGAAGTCTAAGGGTTGCCCATTTCTTATGTTTGCAAGACCTACCTTTACGATATCCTCCTGTTTGAAACCCTGTCCTATCAGATGTCTGAGCAGGGAGTCCCTTTCTGCGGGGCTGTAACCGAGCTCATAGTTCTCAATCGTCTCATCGGTAATAGCCCTAGACCTTAAATATCCCATTGCCCTTTGGTTATTTAACAGCTGGTTGTGATAGAACCTAACGGCCTCTTTGTTGATCTTAAAGAATATATCCCTTGAGCCATAGGGTCCAAAAGAGGCATCGGGTCTTATCCCTGCCATCTCGCATAGGCTCATCAGGGCCTCATTAAAAGAGACATTCTCATAGGCCATGATGAAACTTATGTGGTCTCCGCCTTTGTGGCAACCAAAGCAGTAAAATATCTGTTTTGAGGGATTGACTGTAAAAGAGGGGGTCCTTTCCTGATGAAAAGGGCAGAGGCCCTTAAGGTTCTGCCCTGCCCTCTTTAGGTCCACATAGTTACTAATAAGGTCAACAATATCAACCTTACTCTTGATCTCCTCAATGATCTCTTCGTATCCCATGCCTACTGAATCTTCTAAAACCAGAGCACTCAATAATCTCAATATCGTCTTGCTCTAACACGGCATCTAACAGGAGGTTCATTCCAAGATTATCGCTGGCGATATGCCCAGCTATCACCACATTAATGTGGTGTTTTTCTGCCTCTTTCCGATGATCCTCACTTATATGCATGCCTACGATGGTATTTATGCCACTGGTCTTGAGTGACTCATAAATATCCTTTGAACCCCCCGTGCCACCTGTCATGTCCACAAAGACCTTACCGCAGCTCCTGTTTTTGCTACCTATCAATATCTTTGGTGCATTACCACCTCTTGCCGCATCTTTGTATTCAGGTATCTCTAAAAGTAAGTCTATAATGTCCTCTAACCTATCAGGCCTTTTATTATCAAACAATCTCTGCAAATAGGTGGCGACCATGTTATCTGCAGCGGTGTGCATACTTATCAGCGGGATATTAAGCAGCCTTGCAGCATCTGCTGCTCGGGTGTGATTTGAGGGCATTATCTTTCTGTCAACCTCCTTAGCCCTTGCCTCAATGAGGCTCTCAGCAACATTTATGGGCACTCCAAACATTGAGAGTATGTCGGCCTGCATATCCATTACACCTGCAAGGTTTGCAAGGGGCTTACCAGACGGGTGATGCGTGAGGATAAGGTCTATTGCCTTACCCTTTTGTCTTAGTATCTCGGCAAGGACAATCTCTCCTGCATCTATATCTATGCCTGCCATGATGGCATTGAGATCCTCATCGCCCTTTCCACAAATAATCCTTGAATCCGTGTAGGGGTTTGTTAGAGAGTCTGTATCAAAGAGCTCCTTTTCCCTACCTGTCAGTTTCTCATAGTCCCTCTTTTTTCTATTTAACTCTTTGATAACAAAATCCCTTCCCCTTGGATCGTTATCCATTGCTACAGATATTGCCTTACTATAAAACTCAGAGACCTTCACCTTAGGGGCACCTCCACTGGGTTTTTTAATAAGCCCTATTTTAACCTAAAAGGTGGATTTATAGGTAGGCAAGCATCTCAAAATGCACAAAACCCGATGGGCGAAGCGACATTGTCATTGCAAGAGGCTGAGTGACGCTGTCATTCAGGATATTGTAAGAAGAGTGGCGGCGAGGATCGCACGATTTATGTGGATAACAGTTTTAAAGGTAGGAATTTTGTTATTTGCTCAAAAAAGCCTTTACCCTCTCGTTCACATACCTGCCATCAGCCTTACCCCTTATTTTAGGCATAATAACCTTCATAACCTTGCCCATATCTGCAGCTGAGTTAGCCCCTACCTCTTTAATTGCATCTTTCAATATACTGTCTATCTCGTCAGGGGTTAATTGTTCAGGCAAATAGGAGCTTATTAACTCAATCTCTCTTTCTTCCCTTTTTACTAAGTCTTCTCTACCTGCCTTCAAGTAATGTTCTAAAGATTCTTTGCGTTGTTTGATCTGGGTTGATAGAACAGACTGGACATCTTCATCGCTTAGGGGTGATTGCTTATCAATGGACCTATTTTTTGCGGAGGCCTTAATCAACCTGAGCACAGATACCCTGATATCGTCCCGGTTTTTTAAAGCCTCCTTTAGATCTGCATCAATCTTTGCAAGGAGTTGTGACATCCATTACCTCGCAACTACTACCTTCATCCTTTTGGCAGCCTTTTTACGAGCAGCAAGGATCTTCTTCTTCTTCTTAACACTTGGCTTCTCGTAATGCTCCCTCTTCTTAATCTCCGATAGGATACCTTCCCGCTCACACTTCTTTTTGAAGTTTCTGAGAGCGATTTCAAAATTTTCAGTATCCTTAACCTTGACAGAGGGCATCTGTAAATCACCCCTCTCTAATTAAATTTGAAGTGATAATGTAACAGTATTGTAAAAAATAAGTCAAGGATGGGAGTGGGCCTTAACAATTTGGTAGGGTAATCTCCTTGATGGGCCTTCTATTTTTTGCAACGGTTATAAACCCAGAATTGTCATTAGAGTTTTAAAGGGAAATGTGCAGACAAGGTAAAAGAGACAGACTTATCCCATAACCCCTTAAACCATTGCCTTCTTCTATCCTATTTTCAGCATCTGCTCTCATATGGTAAATCTTCCATACTAAATGCTCAGGTAACTCAACTCCCCTTACAGCATCATTAAAACCTATCTTCTGCAACATCCTCCACATCAATGTCATCCCACCCCAAGGGGTGACTCCTTTGTCGCTAAAACTAAGTTCAAGCCCTTTTATCATGTAAGTTTCCCTTACTGTTATTTTTTACTCAATAGTGGGCAAGGCGCTGTCCTTTTAGTTTATTAGTTTCAATGACTTATATTCAATATTTTCTAACGGCGGTCATTAGAATTCTTTGCCTAATGGCAATTCTGGGCTTAGTAAACATTACACCTCGTTCTTTATGTCCCAGTTGCACTAACCCTCAGCACCTCAGCGGCAATCTTATGGAGGGGTAAGACCTTGTGGACACCACCTCTTTTAATGGCCTCCTTGGGCATCCCGAAGACCACACAGGTCTCCTCGTCTTGGGCAATATTGTATGCACCAGCCTCCTTCATCTCAAGCATACCCCTTGCCCCATCATCACCCATACCCGTAAGTATTACACCTATGGCGTTTTTGCCTGCATACTGGGCCGCAGACCTAAAGAGCACATCCACAGAGGGCCTGTGTCTGCTGACAAGGGGACCATCTTTAATCTCCACATAATACCTTGCACCACTCCTTTTAAGTAGCAGGTGCCTGTTACCAGGGGCTATGAGTGCCCTACCTCTAATGACAGTGTCGTTGTCTTCGGCCTCTTTTATGGTGACCTTGCAGGTCTGGTCAAGCCTATTGGCAAAGGCAGCGGTGAACTTTTCAGGCATGTGCTGGACAATAACAATGCCAGGGGCATCCATAGGCATGGCCTCAAGGAATACCTTCAGGGCCTCTGTGCCTCCTGTTGATGCCCCTACCACAACGACCTTATCGGTTGTCTGGATCATTGCCTTAGACTGCACCTTTGCAATAACGGCATCGGCTGTCAGTTTTGGTTGAGGGGTCAAGAGGCTTGAGGGCACAAGCTTGAGCCTTGCCTTTGCAGCAGCCTTAATTGAGTCGCATATGGTTATCCTAGATTCCTCAATAAACTGCTTAGTGCCAAGGCGTGGCTTCTGGATAATATCAACAGCCCCCAGCTCAAGGGCCCTGAGGGCAGACTCAGAACCCTGTTCTGCAAGACTTGAGATGATGATTATCGGTATGGGATGTTGGCTCATTATCTTGTGCAGAAATGTAAGGCCATCCATCCGAGGCATCTCAATGTCAAGGGTTATTACATCGGGCTTTTCTTCGGCGATCTTCTGGGCTGCCACAAAGGGGTCTGAGGCTGTGCCCATTACCTCAAGGTTTGGATCTGAATTGATGATACTTGCCAGGGTCTGCCTCACCACAGCAGAGTCATCTACTATTAGGACCTTTATCTTACCCAATTAGACCTTCCTGTAAATGGAGTTTGACACCCTCTTATAGGGCAGGTTCATACCGCTCATGGTCTCTGAGTGGCCAATAAAGAGGTACCCTCCCTCTTTGAGGCAATCGTAGAAGCGTATAAAGAGCCTCTCTTGGGTCTCTTTTTCAAAGTATATGACCACATTTCTGCAAAATATTATATCCAAGGGCTCACGAAAACAAAAATCCGCATCCATAAAATTTAAGACCCTAAACCTCACCTTGTTCCTTAGTTCAGGGACAATCCGCACAAGCCCCCTTGCCCTGTCTTTGCTTTTAAGCAAATATCTTTTCCTTAACTCAATAGGGATAGGTTCAATCTTTTCGTCTTCATATATACCCCTTTTGGCCACTTCAAGCACCCTCTGGGAGACATCGGTGGCAATGATAAGGAAATCAAAACCCCTTATTTGAGCACGCCCCACAAACTCACTTAGGACCATTGCAATGGTGTAAGGTTCTTCACCAGTAGAACACCCTGCACTCCATATGGTCAAAGGGTTTCTTATCCCATAGCTATAATTATTTACAAGGTCAGGTAAGGCATTGTTCAAGAGAAAGGTAAATTGCTCGGCCTCACGGAAGAAATCGGTCTTATGGGTAGTAACAAGGTCAATCATGTGAACCAGTTCGTCTTGCATACCCTGTGGGCTGAATACATAATCGCAGTATTCAGTAAAGGAATTCATAGAAAGTGCCCTTAGCCTCTTTTGGAGCCTTGACTCAAGGAGGGTCTTCTTGGTAGGGGGCATCTTTACCCCCAAACTGGACTCTATAAAATCACTAAGCCTCTCAAAATCCCTATCACTGAGGGCACAGGTGGTGTAAAAGGACTTTGGTATTGTCACGTCTATATTTATGGTTATTGACTTTCTGTCTGCCAACTTTGGCACTTTACCTAAGCAAAAATATAATTGTTAAAGACTTACTCCCACTGTCATTCTACAACGATAGTAATGGGAGGCATTTTGAGCAGATGTGAGGGTATTTGCTCAACCACTAATTAATCAGCAGAAGGCCCATTAATTTCCCTAAAACTGAGATAGAAGATTGTTCACCCAGTAAATCCCCCTACCCTCTCCCATCAAAGGAGAGGGAACAGTGTTAGGATTTCTAAATCGGGATATGGGAATTTACTCAACATTGACAAGTCCCTTTACTTTTCTAGGTGACAGTGTCGCCTTGCCCATCCCAAATTCCCTTTTTTGTGGTAACCAATAACCTGAGGCCTTATGCCGATTGCGCTATCGCATTAAGCCTTCGGCCTGGCTTTGATACAGAAACCCTTCCGTACCAAAGGCAGCATAATGGCAGCAAACATTATCTTCAGTATGTCGCCAAAAATAAAGGGATACAGACCAAGCAGAGGGGCCTTTTCAGTGCCTGTGTAAAGGGCCAAAACAGGCAGACCAACTACATAGATTGAAAGGTTTGCAATGGTCATAGACAAGAGTGATTTAAAGATATCTCTGTCCCATCCCCTCTGGGCGAGATAACCCGCAATATATGCCGCCGCTATAAAGCCAAATAGATAGCCCCCTGTAGGTCCAATAAGATAAGGTAGGCCACCCTTGAGTCCTGCAAACACGGGTAGCCCTACGGCACCTTCCATAAGATAAAACAGTACTGCCAAAGCACCCCTATTTGCGCCCAAAATAGTCCCAGTTACAAGCACACCCAAGGTCTGTCCTGTAATTGGCACAGGGCTGAAAGGCAGTGGTATTGCTACCTGTGCTGTTAGGGCAATAAATAGGCTCCCTAAAAGTGCAAGCCCTACATTGTGTAAGGTGGTCGTCTCTGACCTTTTAACAATTACATCAATCAATACTGGTGAGACAGCCGTAAGGTTCATTTTGTATCCTCCTTTTTTGTCTTAAGTATTGTCAAAAGTATTGGCAGGAGCAGATACACCCTGCCTCTTTGTAGTTGTTTTAAGGAATGCATAATATTATTTCTATAAAATCTCCCCGTAATCCACCTCAATACCGTCGTCAATCTTTTCGTAATAAAGAATCTTCACCTCAACACGCTCGGGTAAGGATGCCTTTACATTGTAGGTATGTGGCTTAATAGATACAGGAATATTACCTATGTAACCATCAATACCCTTAGCTTCTTCATCTGGTTCAGACAGGTAATAATATGTCCCTTTGATTTCAGATCCTTTTTTAATATTGCCTCTTGAACTCTTAAACCAACAAAGGTTTTTACGATCACAAGGTCTCTCACCCATTTTTCAACTGTTCCTCTGTCAATTTCCTTGAGAACATCTTTAAACTCCTGCAGTTTCTCAAATATCTTGTCAGTTGCCTTAGCAATAGCATCGGGCTTTTTCTTTTTATACCAATCTTCCCATTCTTGAAGTGTCTTCCCTTCAAATTCCTGAATTAGCTCACTCATCTTACCAACTACTTTTGGTCTTGTTCCCTGTGCATACTGGTTTGCTATATTAATAAGGGGCGCCACATACTTGTGGAACTCAGGTGACTCAATATCTAAGCATTTTCTAATCTCAGAAGCTGTGATTTTTACTTTCATGAAGCCTTTTTGAGAATCGCCTTTTGTAGGCCCAAAAATTTCTTTTTGTATTTATACTCAAGTGCAATGTCCACATCCACTAGACCGCTCTTAATCAAATGGGCATTGATAAAAGTCTTATTCCACAGATACATGTATGAAAGCAGATTGCCCTGTTCGTCGTATTTAAATTTATCAAATCTTAAAAAAACCTTTTGTCCTCTAATCTTATCTTTTAAAAACCGAACCGCTTGACCATTGTTATCTGGTCTTTGTCTTACGCCAATTAGTCTTGTCTTTAAACCATTGTTTAACACAATGATATCAGGCGACAAAATTTCCTTTACCTTATGGTAATTTTCTTTTGCATTGCTATAATTATCTATCTTTGAACCAAATCCCAATTTTTTAGGGTCAACTCTCTTGTCAAACTTTATTGGGTCTCTAAAGATATAAGGTAATCTTTTAATCTCTTCCCTGAAATCTACATTGAGACCTTTTTGCTCTATGGTCTCAAAACTCATATCATCCATAATGTTATGCCCTTCTGTAAGTCTTTCCTTGATATTATGTAAAAAGTCTTCATTTATCTCATAACCGATAGAATTTCTGCCCAGTTTTTTTGCTGCCAAAGAGGTAGTTCCGCTTCCCAAAAATGGGTCTAAAACAGTATCTCCGACAAAACTAAACATCTTAATGAGCCGTGTTGGTAATTCTTCAGGAAACATGGCCAAATGCTTATCCTGCTTTACACCAGGAAAGTTCCAATGCCCCGTGAAGTATTGATTCCACTCCTCATTAGTTAATTTTGATTGTTCCCTGATCTCTTTAGAGACCTTTGGAGGACTTCCATATTTTTTAAAAATCAGGATAAACTCGTAATCAATTTTAAGGATCCCATTTCTTGGGTATGGGTAAGAGCCCATGACTGTAGCACCACCAGTGGTATTACAGGTGGTGACCTTTTGCCATATAATAGCGCCCATATAATCAAAACCTATGGTCTCACAGAACTTGATGATTTCTGTCCTTATTGGGATCACCTTGTATCTCCCATAATATACAGAACGGGCAAACTGGTCACCGATGTTGATGCATAGCCTGCAGCCTTTGCGTAATATTCTAAGGCATTCATTCCAGACCAGATTAAGGTTGTTTATATAATCCTCGTAAGTGTCGTGAAAACCTATCTGGTTCTTGGTGCCATAGTCCTTTAGCTGCCAATAAGGTGGAGATGTAATAATGAGCTCAACAGATTCATTATCAATCTCTCCCATGTGTCTTGCATCGCCTATGATTATTTTATGCCAAGTCTTCATTTTTACCCTTAAAACACAAATCACATAAATGGACAAACTTAGCGAATTAATTCCTCAGTCATTATGTCTGAGTCTTATGTCTTAGATAACATGCTAACGGGATACAATTGACACTAGCCAAATTTAACTGCCCTATTTTTGTGACAAGGGTGCTTGTCATACAGCATCAAACAATGTCCACTGCCTTTCAGTCTCAACACCTCTATTTCGTCTTATTTCTATAACCTTACCTTCCAGTCTTTTTAATATAACTCTGTGATATTCTTCTGATTTTTCTATAGCTATAAATCTCCTTTTTAATCTCTTAGCGACAAATGCCGTTGTGCCTGTGCCACCAAAGGGGTCTAAAACTAAATCACCTTCCTTAGAACTTGCCCTTATTATTAATTCTAATAAATCTTCAGGCATCTGACACGGATGCCTTTGTATCCTCTCTTTTGCACTTATTCTGCAGGAGCCCGACTTGCCTCTGAGAGGACCTCCAAGTCATCCTCCTCAAAGACCTTGTCTATGTCAAGGATGATAATAAACTGGTTGTCACCCTTTTTGCCCATTGCCTTTATAAACTCTGTATTAAGACGGGTGCCTATCCTCGGCGCAGGCTCAAGGTGGTCGGGCTCAAGGTCAAGCACCTCTTGAACAGAATCGGCAAGCACCCCCAAGACCGTAGTCTCCCCTTCAAACTGCACCTCTACTATGATGATACAGGTATTTACGGTCTTTTCGGTCTTGGACATCCCAAACTTTAGCTTTATGTCTACCACAGGCACCACACTGCCCCTTAGGTTTATAACTCCCCTCATAAATTCAGGGGTCTTAGGCACCTTTGTAATCGTGGTAAAGTCAAGCACCTCTCGTATCTTGTTTATGTCAACCGCAAAGACCTCGTCCTCTAACTTAAAGGTCAGATACTGCGTCGTCACCTCTATCCCTGCTACCGCCATATCACGCCTCCTTTACCTTCCCCTATGTTAGTACCTCTCAAACTCACTGTCCTCTGCATCTCCCTTACCCTCTCCCATGTCTATGGATACGCCTCCTCTTACCTTTGCCTTCGCCATTGCCTTAGGTTGGGCCTCATGGGCTATCTGCTCTACCTTTGCAGTCAACACCCTCTGCCTCCTCGCCTTCCTCACTACACCACTGCCTCCCTCCTCAAGCTTGAAAAACCCTATGCTCTCCTGCAGTTGCTCTGCCTGACTGGATAACTCCTCAGCAGTTGACGCCAACTCCTCCGCTGCACCAGCATTCTGCTGCACCACCTGGTCAAGCTGCTGTATGGCCTTGTTTATCTGCTCAGCTCCAGCCTTCTGCTCATTAGAGGCACTGCTTATCTCCTGCACCAACTCCGCAGTCTTCTGTATGTCAGGCACAAGCTTCTTCAGCATCTCACCAGCCTTCTCCGCTACCTGCGTGCTCGTGGCTGATAACTGGCTTATCTCCCCTGCTGCTGCCTGTGACCTCTCTGCTAACTTCCTTACCTCAGACGCTACAACCGCAAATCCTTTGCCATGCTCACCTGCCCTCGCTGCCTCTATTGCCGCATTAAGCGCCAATAGATTTGTCTGCCTCGCTATCTCCTCTATTATGCTTATCTTCCCTGCTATCTCCTTCATAGCAGTTACTGCCTCATTGACTGCCTTCCCGCTCTCCTTCGCATCCTCAGCTGCCTTCAGTGCAATCTTCTCTGTCTGTAAGGCATTGTCTGCATTTTGCTTGATATTACTACTCATCTGCTCCATAGAAGATGATGTCTCCTCTACTGACGCTGCCTGCTCTGTCGCACCCTGTGAGATCGTCTGGGCACTACTGTTGAGCTCATTACTACCTGTGGCTACATTATCTGCTGCTACCTTTACCTCTGCCACCACATCCCTCAGCTTCCTGACCATGTTCATCAACGACCTTATAAGCTCATCCTGTTCAGATCTCTCCTTAAGCTCTACCATAAGATTGCCGTTTGCTACCTCTTTTGCACCCTCTACTATCTTATTTGTCGCCTCTATGAGTAGATTCAAATTGTTCTTAATGGCATTAAAGTCTCCTGCATATTCCTTCGTTATGATTGGCGGCATTATCCCCTTGCTTATCTTATCTACATAGTCCGCTGCTACATTCAATGGATTTATCACCGCATCCAATGTATCATTTATTCCCTTCACTACGTTGTAAAACTCTCCCTGATGCTTCGTTGCATCTGCCCTCGTAGAAAGCCTCCCCTCTACAGCCGCCTTTGCAAGCATGTTTGCATCGGTAACAAGGGCATTGATAGCAGTGACCATGTGCTTCATCTCTGCCATAAGTTGGCCTGTCTCGTCCTTTCTGCTATCATCAAGGCTTACATTCATGTCACCCACAGCGATCTTCTTTGCCGCATCCATACACTCGCCAACTGGTTTAGTGATGCTCTTTACTATCCAGAATGCCATGGCTATTGCAAATAAAACTGAAATAACTGAGACGATAATTATCAGATTCCTTGTGGCATTATAAAGTGATTCAGCCATTTTACCCTCTTCTTGCATGAGCTTAGTCTTATAATCAATGAGCGCTTCAACCCTCTTGAAATATTCAGCCTGCACCGACCTGATCTTGCCGAGAAGCAGGGCAGTGGCCTCTTTGTTTTTGTGTTGTAATGCTAATGCAGTCGCCTCTCTCTGAAGGGGGATAAACTGCGCCCTGATTTCTTCAAGGTCTGATAAGAGTTTTTTTTCTTCTTCACTGGTAATGGTCTTCTTGAGTTGTTCAAGCTTATCTCCTATAATTTTACGAGCATCTTCAATCCTCTTCTCCTCTGCCTTCATCTCGCTCTCACTGTCAAGTATAACCATATTCCTCATAGCCCTGGCTATAATGTTGATGTTGTCAATAATTTCATTTGCCCAGACGACCTTTGGAAACCTGTCATTTACCATCCTATCAAGGGTGCTGCCTATTTCTGCAAGCCTCATTACAGACATTAAGGCAACGATAATTAGGGTTAGCACCACAAACCCAAACCCAATCCCCAACCTCATACCAATCTTCATGTTCTTAAACATACTGACCTCCCTATTGTGTTTTAAATGATTTCAAGCCTTAACCACCGTAACCCGCTAAACGCGACTTGGCAACATTGTTCTGCAAGCCTCATTACAGACATTAAGGCAACGATAATTAGGGTTAGCACCACAAACCCAAACCCAATCCCCAACCTCATACCAATCTTCATGTTCTTAAACATACTGACCTCCCTATTGTGTTTTAAATGATTTCAAGCCTTAACCACCGTAACCCGCTAAACGCGACTTGGCAACATTGTTCGGAAGCACGGAAATGGGATAGTAAAAGAGGCTATTGAATTTAAAATTACCTAATTACTTCCTCACTTCCCAACTAAATCACCCCTTTGCTGACTCTTCTTTTTCAAAACGATGGACCAGATGAGGCACATCTAATATTAGTGCCACTGTGCCGTCTCCCATGATGGTTGCCCCTGAGATGCCCTCTATCTGCTTAAAAATCTTACTTAGAGACTTAATCACTGCCTGCACCTCGCCAAAGAGCTCATCCACAATAAGACCTGTCTTGTTGCCACCATACTGGACTATGACGATGTTCTCGTACCTTAGATCTCGTGATATCTCGTTGAAAAAGTCTCTGAGTCTTATATAGGGCAAAACCTCACCCCTAATATTTAGGTATCTCTTTTTTAATGCATCGTCCCTTGCCTCCTCATCCAGTTCTACGCACTCAACAATCATGTCAAGGGGTATTACATACCTTGAGTCGCCTACGCCCACCATGAAGCCATCAATAATAGCAAGGGTCAAGGGCAGCCTTATCTGGACCGTCGTGCCCAGCCCTTCTTTGCTTCGCATATCAACAGTCCCACGGAGGGCCTCTATGTTTTTCCTTACCACATCCATCCCCACGCCCCTGCCTGAAAACTTCGTCACCTTGTCTGCAGTGGAAAAACCTGGTTCAAAGACAAGCCTGAAGACCTCTGCATCCGATAAATTAGCCCCCTGTGATATCAATCCCCTCTCAATTGCCTTTTGCAATATCTTGTCTTTTGCAAGCCCCTTGCCGTCGTCAATAACCTCAATGACAATACTCCCTGCATCGTGGTAGGCATTGAGGGTAATGGTACCTCGTCTCGGCTTGCCCCTTGCCTCTCTGACCTCTGGGAGCTCAATACCATGGTCTGCAGCATTTCTTACAAGGTGCATCAAGGGGTCGCCTATTTTTTCAATAACGGTCTTGTCAAGCTCTGTCTCACCCCCCTTAATGACAAGGTCTATCTCCTTGCCAAAGTCCTTGCTTATATCACGCACAATCCTGTTGAATTTATTAAAGGTCTCTGCAATGGGCACCATCCTAATGGTCATTGCATTGTCCCTGATGCCCTCCACAAGCCTTGACATCACAGAGACAGACTCTGCGAGCTCCGGGTCCTTTACCCTGTTTGAGTGCTGTGCCACATTTGCATAGGCAATGACGAGCTCTCCAACGGTATTGATAAGCTGGTCAAGCTTATCGGCGTCTATCTTGAGCATCTTGGTCTCTTGGGTCTTGACCTCTATTGCCTTCTTCTGTTTCTCAGCTGCAGCCTCTACTATCTCAGGATGCACCATCTTCTCCTTCACAAGAATCTCCCCGATGCTACAGACTGATACACCCTCTGGTCCCTCTTTCACACAGCCCCCTTCAGCCTGAATCCTCAATGCCTCCTCAAGCTCGGCCTCTGTAAGGGCACCGCCTTTAACTAGTATCTCACCAAGTCGGAGTGGATCTTCAGGCAAGGTCTGGATCAGTTTTATATAGTCCTCTATCTTACTGTGAGGAGGTAGGATGTGTATGCTACAGTCATCCCTTACAAACTCAAAGACATCCTCTATGTCCTTTTTGCTAAAGTCACTCCTAAAGTCAATCTCAAAGCCCAAATAGCAACTCTCGGGGTCAAGTTCATGGAGAGAGGGCACCTTTTCATGAAGGGTTATGATTGACACAATCTCACCCATGCGGGTTAGATAGTTGATAAAAGAGGCGGGGTCCATACCACTCCTCAGCACATCCCTACCAAAACGGAGCGATATGTGCCAAAGGTCTGAGGCAACGCCATCAGGTCTTTCTGAAGGAGACCCTGTCATTGTTTCAACTACTGGTATGGCTTCAGCTCCAGAGTCTCTGTTTAAATATCTCTCCAGTGCCCCTATCAGTTTTGCCTCAAAGTCAAGGGACGATGGCCCCGATAAGGCACGCTCAGGCAGTTCAATGAGTGATGCAATGTGGTCACGGCATTTAAGCAATAACTCTATTAGCTCACTGTCTATCTTTAGTTCGCCCTGTCGGACCTGCTCAAGTATACTCTCTACTTTGTGTGTAAATTTCTCTACCTCTTCAAGTCCTATTATCCCCGCAGAGCCCTTGATCGTATGGGCTGCCCTAAAGAGGGCATTTATAGTCCCCTCATCTTCAGTGTTGTCTTCCAGGCTCAAAAGGGCATTTTCAAACTCCTGAAGCAGGTCAGAGCTCTCGGCAATAAAGGTCTTACGAGCAATCTCTATGTCAAGGTCCATAATATAACCCCTTTAGACACTGTTTTATTGAAACCACTTTGGGCTACAGCAAAAGCCGGTGATTTAGGGCAGAAGTGCGAAGTAAAAGTGGTTTATACAATTTTAAACTCCCGCCCCTACTACCCGACTTCCGTACTTTCACACCAAATCGCTAACCCTCTTTATTCAACAAATGCCTGCTTTTGGTCAAAGTAATCAGTTATTCTAAAGAGTTCCAATAGCCCCTTTATAGGCTCACTTATTGCCTTTAAGGCCAATTCTATGCCCCTTAACCCGCACTCCTTCTTAAGGGCAAACAGTATCTGTAGGCCAGAGGTATCAAACTCAGATACCTGTGAGAGGTCCAATTCAATGAATTTGGTGTCAGGGATTTCTAACGATGAGGCGATTTGCTGGGCATTGAAAATGGTCATCTCACCCTCTATGGTGATCTTTGCCCTGTTGTCTAGTTTACTGATTGATACCATAGCCACTTAGGGCAACACCAACTTCTCTATAGCTGCAAGCATCTGTTCAGGCTTGAAGGGCTTGACCACCCAGGCCTTAGCCCCGGCAGCCCTACCCTCTTGCTTCTTTGCCTCCTGAGACTCGGTGGTGAGCATAATCACTGGTGTGAATTTATAGTTGGGTTTGTTTTTTATCTCCTTTAAAAAGGTAATACCGTCCATATTGGGCATATTGACATCGCAGATAATCAGGTTTACCTTCTGTCCAGTGAGCTTATTGAGGGCATCTTTGCCATCAGTGGCCTCAAGGACATCGTAACCTGCCTTTTTTAATGTAACCGCAACTACCTGCCTTAAGGTAGCCGAGTCGTCAATTATCATTATCGTCTTTGCCATAACCTCCCTCAATAATTAAAAGAATTCTATGTCATCGGAAGTCTTTTTCTTAGGTTGTCTGTCTTTTTGCTCATTATTTATGACCTCATCGTGGATATCCCTCTGTCTTTGCATCACATAGGTCTTTTTAATGTCATCCACATTAAACTCTGGCACCTTGCACACCTCTGGGCAGACCTCGGTGTTCATTATACAGTCTCCAAGCATTTTTACATATTCATTGATCTTGGTAAGACAGAGTTGGACCTGCTCTATCTGCTGACGGGTGATGTCCTGAAACTGCACATTTGCAAGCATATTGAGAATCCTTGTAGAGACCTCATCGGCACTGGCACCGACCTGCTCAAAAACCTGCCTGTTTAGATGATCCAGGAGCCTGTAGCTATCTGCAAGGGCAGTAAGCTGCATCTCAAGGGTGCGTAATACGGCCTCCTCCTGCTTGTGGCTGTGTTCACTCAGCTTCTCGGCAAACTGCTGCTCTATGTTTTTTGCCATCTGTATGATTGCATTGGCTATCTGATTTGCAGAGTTTTCAGACTGCATGGAGAGCTTTCTTACCTCATCGGCAACCACCGCAAAGCCCCTACCCAGCTCTCCTGCCCTCGCTGCCTCAATGGCTGCATTAAGGGCAAGGAGGTTTGTCTGGTCTGCCACATCCTTGACAAGCTGCACGAGCTTTGTCATCGCATCGGCATCCCTCTTTAGGGAGAGCACTATGTTTTTGTCCTGCTCAAGCTCTGCCACCCTTTTATGTATATAGTTCCTTAGTTCATTGATGGTCTTTTCATTGTTATCCATCGTAAGGTGTGTCTCTCTTGCAAACTCCTCGCTGTGGGTACGCAGGTCGTTGAGTTTGCCTATAAGCCCATTCATTGCCTCATCCACTGACTTGGCATTGTCTATCACCTCCATTGCGGCCTGGTCGGTCTCATTTACTACATTGGCAAGATGTGCCTTTGTAAGCTCGTTGACCTGAGCAAGGTCGCTACAGAACCGTGTGTACTTCTCCCTACGGATCAGCAGCGTAGTAGATTGGCCACACAGATCCATTAACATCTCTCTTCCCTTTTTAGATACCCTGTCAAAATATCTCCCCCAAAAAAAGTCGGTATAAAGGAAGATCACAAGGGCAGTGCTAAAGATCGCAAAGGCCCTCTCCACATGGACGCTATAGGTGCCAAACAGGGCCATCATAAAGGAGTGAAAATACTCATCGGTTAGCAAAGACAGTATAAAGACTACAGGGACGAGAATACCAAGAAAGACAAGAAAATGGGTCTTGTATCTCTTTAGGTCAATCAGTAGTATGTGTTCTTTCATATATTTCTTTTAAAGAGACCACACATTTTATGTGTGCCAAAAATCATTGGCCTAAAGTTTAACCATTAACATTCCTTATAGTCAAGAATGTGAAGAATTTTAAAATCCCGATTTAGTAATCCTAAAACTGTTCGGTTTTTATCCTGACTTACACATTTAGGGATTAATAGACATTTAGCAACAAACATACCGTCCATAATCCTGATCAAGGGGTTATCAAGCCGTCGCTCTTTCTTACAATCGCCCAATTTAGGGCTTAAACACTAGCTAGCCTCTCTGTATAAAACCCCACTATCTGCCTCTTTGTCTTACTAAACTCTATGCCAATTAAATAAATAGGGGCGTATTGCAATACGCGGCCACATAGGTGGTATCCTCACATTCTACCTCAAGCCTCTTTTGATTGTCTTCAAGGACCTTTATTATCCTCCTATCTAATTCCTCCCTATCCCTTAAAACACCCTCTGCAAAGTTTATGTGTATCACTGGATACTTCTTACTCCAATCCCAATGGTCATATAGCCATAGGCCTTTGAATAACTCCTTATTTCCCTCAAAGGCCTCTTTTAGGGTGTCCACAAAGAGGCTCTTACCAAATCTGCGGGGACGGCTTAGGAAGTAATACTTCCCTGTGCTTGCAAGTTCATAGACATATCGGCTCTTGTCAACATAGACATAGCCGTCTTCTATGATCTCTTTAAGATTACTTATCCCTATGGGGAGCTTCTTAGGCATGATCTGGATATTGTGATAGGGAAAGAGGGATTTGTCAATAAACATTAGTTAGTGAGGAGTCAGAAGGCGCTGCAGCACAGAAGTTAAATTACACTTGTGAATAGTGTTTCAGTGAGGCCGTGCTTTTACAGCATGAGCCACTTTTGGTCTGGATAAACCATTTGCTTTTTTTAGGCCTGGTTCATTATCCTTAACCGCATCAAATCTTGTATTTAAAGAGGAGGATAAGGTGTTAGAAATAACCGAGATCGCTGCCCAAAAGGCAAAGGAGATCCTTGCTGCAGAAGGAAAGGCAAGTTGGGGATTGAGGGTCTATAAGGCGGGAGAGAGCTGCTGTGGGCCCTCTTATGGATTGGACATCAATGAGCATCCCCTTCAGACCGACGATGTGCTTGAGAAAGACGGACTTAAGGTATTTGTGGACAAGGACCTCATGACTGGCCTTGCGGGCATGGCACTTGACTATTACCAGGACTCAGAGAGGGAAGGATTTATAATGACTGGCGGAATCCCGTCCTGCGGGGCTGACGCTGGACCTTCCTGCGGGTCTGGTGGGTGCGGGAGTTCTTGCGGTTAGTCTTTTATGTTTCCGACGCACCGATGTAGAAGGCTTAGGATCAATGAGACCATAAGGAGGATGGTCAGGCAGACCATCCTCACTGTGGATGACCTCATATATCCCCTTTTTGTAGTTACTGGCAGGGGGATTAAGAGGGAGATACCTTCTATGCCCGATTGTTATCAACAATCGGTGGACAATATAGTGCAAGAGGTTAGGGAACTGAAGGCCATTGGCATACCTGCCGTGATACTATTTGGCATACCAGACAGTAAGGACGAGACCGGCAGTTCGGCACTCAGAGATGACGGAGTTGTGCAGACCGCTGTGAGGGCAATCAAAGATGCCGTTCCTGATATGTATGTCATAACCGATGTCTGTCTGTGCGAATATACCAGTCATGGGCACTGTGGCGTCATTGAAAAGGGAGATGTCAGTAACGATAAGACCCTCATGTTGCTTTCCAAAGAGGCAGTATCTCACGCCCGTGCGGGAGCAGATATGGTAGCCCCCTCTGATATGATGGATGGGAGGGTCATGGCCATTAGGCAGGCCCTTGATAGCGAGGGCTTCTCCCAATTACCAATCATGTCTTACGCTGCAAAGTATGCCTCGGCCTTCTATGGACCCTTTAGAGAGGCCGCTGAGTCTGCCCCCCAGTTTGGAGATAGGCGATCATACCAGATGGACCCTGCAAATCGTAGAGAGGCCATAAAAGAGGTGGCCCTTGACATTGAGGAGGGTGCCGATGTGGTTATGGTCAAGCCTGCCCTCAGTTACCTTGATGTCATATCCGATATCAAGGCTTCCTTTGTACTGCCTGTGGCTGCCTACAATGTCAGTGGTGAGTACTCCCTTGTCAAGGCTGCTGCAAGATTAGGCTGGATTGATGGTGATAAGGTCATGCTTGAGGTCCTCACCTCTATAAAGAGGGCAGGGGCCGATATGATTATCACCTATTTTGCAAAAGAGGCAGCAAGGCTCTTAAACAGCTAATGGAAGCAGAAGGCTTAATAAGACAGATCGCTGTCGCTGCGGTGCCTATTCTCTT
>Ga0308419_1000479_pt1 | contig 29203 bp, 25 predicted proteins | sample HotsprSampleMS50_FD_203674 | JGI IMG/M metagenome (GOLD analysis project Ga0308419, IMG submission 203674) | Hot spring phototrophic mat microbial communities from Mushroom Spring, Yellowstone National Park, Wyoming, United States - 20090730_MS50 ... | reverse complement strand
GCATTAGAATTGGGTATAAATACCCTAAAAACAGAATTGAGCGAAACAGATTTTAGGATCAACCATCAAAAAATGGTTTTATACAACTTGTTGGCAGATAGGGAATCTTCTACGATCGAACTAGATGGTTTAGAAGATATAGAAAAACTTCTTCCTAAAAGCGTAGACTTAAAAAATTTATTGAGCTTGGAATCGAGTTCCATCATCAAAATAGAAGACCTAAAAACAAAAATTCTTTTAAAAAACATCGATCTTTATAAAAAATTGCCATACGAAACCACAGAAATATTCTTGAATTATTCTAAAAAATTCAGAGGGAATTACCAAAATCCCACGTTTGAAAGTGTAAGTCCAGAACAAGAAAATCTATGATCATTTGGGGTTCGCGTTCCTATCCCTTATGGTTCCGAAAAGCAGTATGATGTTTCTATCCAAAGAAAAGAGTTAGAGATCCAACAACTAAAAACAGAACAATTAAAGATAGAAATACAAAATCAAATTAAAAAAGCTCACGAAGACTATTTAAATCATTATTCGCAATACAAAAGAAACCTAAAATTGTTAAAAGAAATGGAGCCATATTTAGAAATGTTAGAAGATTCTTTAATCAAGCGAAGGATTACTTATTTTGAATTTTGGGGCGAACACGAAAAATATCACAATCTTCTTATAATGACGATGCAGTCTTTTCAAAAGGTTTTAGAATCGTTAAGTATATTAGAAATCTATTCTGGTAAGCAATTATTTTTAGATTAAGGAGTAATTATGATTTATCGAATTCAAAAATTATACAACTTCGGATTTTGGAATTGCTCTTTTAATTGCAAAAAGATGTATTCGCGAACAAATACCTTTTATTCAAGTTTCTTTGTCTGGTTGGGATACCCACAATAACAATAAAGAACGAATCCAAAAATTAGCAAACGAGGTAGATTTGCCGTTATATCATTTTGTCAATGAATTAAAATCCGAGGGATTGTGGCAACAGACATTGATTTATCTTAATTCTGAATTTGGAAGAAAACCAGAAATTGCACCCAATGGCGATGGTAGAGATCATCATCCTAAGGTTTGGAGTTGTTTGTTAGGAGGTGGGAAGATACCCGAAAATCATGTTGTTGGAGAAAGCGATAAAGAGGGGAAGTACCCCCTCAAAGAACCAGTGTCTATCAATGATCTATTGGCAACGATTTATTCTCATGTTGGGATTGATCCTTATATTAAATTGTATACCTCTGATAAAAGACCTTATATCCTTGTCCAAAACGGTGAACCCATTTTATGATGCTTTTATCACAGAAGGATCTAAACTATAAGCACTCTCGCCATGTTGACTTATATCCAAACCTTTTTCTTCTTGCTCTTCTGTAACTCTTATGGGAATTAAAAGGTTGGTAAACCAATAAAGAATTAAGAACCTACAAAGACAAAAATACTCACACCTATCGTAGAGATTATGTGAACAATAAATGTTTCTGTTTTGCCAAAGATCAACCCAACATCTTTTGCAAAGATCGCTGTAGCAATCATACCTACAATTCCACCAATACCGTGGCAAGGAAAGACATCTAATGTATCGTCTAACGTGGATTTAGACTTCCAAGAGACAGCAAGATTACTTACAATTGCTGCGATGGTACCAATCAATATACTTGAAGCAGTACTTACATAACCAGCAGCAGGAGTAATTGCGACAAGTCCTACAACTGCACCTACGCTAGCGCCCATTGCAGAAGGTTTTTTACCGCGAATTGCATCAAAGAAAATCCAGCTTAACATCGCAGAAGCAGAAGCAGTATTGGTCGTAACAAATGCATTTGCAGCTTGATCGTTTGCTGCAAGAGCTGAACTAGCGTTAAAACCAAACCAACCAAACCATAGCATTCCTGTTCCTAACAAAACATAAGGAATGTTGGCTGGTTCATGGGATTTTCCTTCTAAATGAACCTTCCTTCTGCCTAAAAACATTGCACCAGCAAGAGCAGCTATTCCAGCAGACATATGTACAACAGTACCACCAGCAAAATCTAATACACCTTTGGTTCTTAAAAATCCTTCGGGATGCCAAGTCATATGTGCTAATGGAGAATATATCAATAATGACCATAAGGTAATAAATAAAAGATACGAGGAAAATCGAACCCTTTCTGCGAAAGAACCAGTGATCAAAGCAGGTGTTATGATGGCAAATTTCAATTGAAACATAGCAAATAAAGCTAATGGGATGGTTGCTGCCAAGTTTGGGTTGGGAGCACTACCAACGTTATGAAACATAAAATAAGTGAGGGGATTCTCAATGATTCCACCTATATCATCGCCAAAGGTTAAGCTAAAACCGATTACAACCCATAAAATACTAATTAAACCTAAACTAATAAAACTTTGTAATATCGTAGAAATGATGTTTTTAGGTCTTACCATTCCGCCATAAAAAAAACCTAACCCAGGAGTCATCAACATTACAAGACCAGATGCGGTAATCATCCAAGCAATATCTCCGGAGTTTAATTTACTCGTATCTATTTGTGTATGGACCTCTGGATAGAATAAACCTATTATCCCAAAAAGGATTAACAAACTGAGTGGAATTATATAAAATCTTTTTCGTTAACATGTGTTTCTGTGTTTTTCATGATTATAAACTCAGCAAGAAATATGCCAATTCTCTAACTAGTAGAATTGATTAAACTTTAAGAAAAAAGTTTATACTTTAAGTAATTAGTAGAAAAAACAATCATAAAAATATGTCCTACATTTTTGTATAATAATTTTTAGAATATGTCGATAATAGAATAAAAAGGAAATCCTATGTGGGTTTTATATCATAAAAATTGTTTAGATGGAACGGGGTCGGCTGCTGCTGTTTTAAAAAAATTTCCTGATGTAAATTTAATGCCAATTCATCATTCTTACACACATGAGGATATATCCCCTGTTTTGGAAACCAAGAATGATATTATTTACGTGGTGGATTTTTCTTTAAAAAGAGATGATTTCGAAAAACTTTTGTTCAACCAAAATCAGATCATACACATTGATCATCATATCACAATAAAAGAAGATGTGGAATATTTAAAAAAATATAAAAATTATTTAAGTATTTTTGATCTTCAACATTCAGGAGCATATTTAACTTGGGAATATCTTTTTAAAGAAGTTCCTAAGTTAATTTATTACATAGAAGATCGCGATTTATGGAAAAAAGAATTTCCTAAAACCGATGAAATATGCTATTTTCTTTTTGCTAGGGTGTTGGATAAACCACAAGAATTACTCAATTATCTTGATTATGACGAAGAAGAGATTTATCAACGCGGATTAGAATTAAAAACTTATATGCAAACAAACATCCAACAAACATTAGAAAAAGTTGATCCGATTTGGATAAAGTTTGGTTCATTGTTAAAAAAATATAAAGTTCCTGCTTTAAATTCTACATTTTATCTATCAGAATTAGGAAATGAATTAGCAAAAAAATATGGCGGTATATCTTGTATTTTTTATATAACAAATCATGATGTAAAGTTAAGTTTTAGAAGTGTCGAAGGTACAAAGCTTTATGCGAAGGATGCTGCAAAATTTTTTGGTGGTGGAGGGCATTTACACGCTGCGGGAGCAAAAATACCCTTAAAGAAATTTTATAAATTATTATCTACAAATTAGGTAAGTCCGGTACTACCAAAACCACCTTCGTTTCTTATGGTCGAATTAAGAAGATCCTTTCTTTCGACTTCTTCCCATGTTATGGGATGTTCTTTTTCTAGAAGGATTTGGGCTATTCTTTCGTTATGTCGAACAACAAATGTTTCTTTACCAAGGTTGATTAAAATTACTTTAAACTCGCCTCTATAATCCGAATCAATTGTTCCTGGCGTATTTAATAGCGTTATACCATGTTTGTACGCTAAACCAGAACGCGGTCGAACAGAAATAAAATAACCTGGTGGAATTTCGAAATATAATCCAGTTGGTACTGCAAACCAATCTCCAGGTTCAAGAATGATTTCTTGATCAAAAGGTAAAAATGCACAAACATCATAGCAGGCAGAAGAGGGTGTTGCTTTTTCTGGTAAACGTGCACCTCTTTCTGCATAAATTTTAACGGGAATCATTCTAATATCGTTTTTTGTTATCTTGTCTTTGATGTTGTGTTTTGGGTTTATTAACTGAACTTTGCTTGTTTTGTTGTTGCAAATCTTTTATGATTAGACTAATTCTTCCCGTATTATCGATATCTAATACAGCAACAGAGACTTCGTCTCCTACATCCATTACGTCGCGAACAGAATTAATTCTATGTGGAGACATTTTAGATATGTGTAATAAACCTTCTTTACCGGGTAGAATTTCGATAAATGCTCCAAAATCCGTTATACGTTTTACTACGCCTTTAAAAACTTGACCTATTTCTATTTTTGTAAACATGCTTTCGATGATCTTCTTGGCTTCTTCTGCGGATTTTTGATTTGTTGCAGAAATCATCACCTTACCATCTTGTTCTATCCATACATCGGCTCCAGTTTTTTCGATAATACTTTTGATGATTTTACCACCTGGACCGATCAATTCTCCTATTTTATCTACATCAATTTGAACAGATAAAATCGAAGGTGCATTTGGAGCTAATTGCTCTCTCGGTTTAGATATTACTGCATCCATTTTGTCTAAGATATACAATTTCCCTTTTTCTGCTTGTTCTAATGCATTTTTTAAGATTTCGATAGATAATCCTTCTGTTTTGATATCTAATTGAAATGCAGTTATACCTTTACGAGTACCAGCTACTTTAAAATCCATGTCTCCAAAGTGATCTTCTATACCTGCAATATCGGATAATACAACGTATTTACCTGTCTCTTTATCGGTTATTAATCCCATTGCAATACCAGCTACTTGTGCTTTGATGGGAACACCCGCAGCCATTAAAGCCATTGAACCAGAACAAACACTTGCCATCGAAGAAGAACCATTTGATTCTAGTATTTCTGACACAACGCGAATTACATAAGGGAATTCACTTTGTGGTGGGATAACTGCTTTTAATGCTCTTTCGGCTAAGTTTCCATGTCCGATTTCTCTTCTAGAGGGTGGTCCTAATCGTTTTACTTCTCCCGTAGAGAAAGGTGGGAAGTTATAATGAAGCATAAATCGTTTTTGTTCTTCGCCATAGAGATTTTCTACGAGCTGAAAGTCATCGCCAGCACCGAGTGTAACAACACCAAGAGATTGAGTTTGGCCTCTTGTAAATACAGCAGAACCATGAGCAGAAGGCAATACATCTAATTCGATAGAAAGATCGCGAATTTCGTCTAATTTTCTTCCATCTGCGCGAATACCTTCTTCGAAAATGGTTTTTCTTACAACTTCGTATTCGAGTTCGTGTAAAAAGTTTTTTACATCTTTTAAAACTTGATCTTGTTTAAGGTTATTGTTGATTACATATTCGTGTTTTAAAACATATTCAATAGTTTGTTGGTTAATTTCTTCTATTTTTGATGCACGTTCTTTTTTGTCTTTTGTCCTGTTAGCTACATAGATTTTGTCGTATGCATATTGATATACGATTGATTTTAGTTTTTCGTCTGGTAGTTTTAATTTTACTTCGCGTTTTTGTGGTTGAACTTCGGCAATGAGTTTTTTTTGTATTTGAATCTTTTCTTTAATTTTGTTGTGTGCAAGTTCAATTGCTTGAATTAATAATTCACTTGAAACTTCATTTGCAGCACCTTCTATCATTGTAACAACATTTTCTGTGCCTGCTACAACTAATTCTAATTCACCTGTATCTAATATTTCTCTTGATGGATCTATATAAAATTGACCATCTTTATAACCAACAACTACGCCTGCTACTGGTCCTAAAAACGGCACATCAGAGATTTCTAATGCAGCAGAGGCAGCTGTTATTGCATGTCCTTCTAAGGATTTTTCTGGATCCGCAGATAAAACAGTTACTAATAGTTGAACTTCGCAAAAGTATCCTTCTGGGAATAAGGGACGTATGGGTCTATCAATTAAACGCGAAATCAATATTTCGTGATCGAGTGGCTTGCTTTCTCTTTTTACAAATCCTCCCGGGAATTTCCCAACCGAATAAGATTTTTCTCTGTATTCTACTGTTAACGGAAAAAAATCCTGCCCTTCTTTTGCTTCTTTTTCTGCACAAACAGTTGCTAATAATACTAATTTACCACATTTATAAACAACAGATCCATGAGCTTGCTTTGCCCATTTACCTGTTTCTATGATAATTTCTTCGTCTTCCCACGGTAGACGAACTTTTACTTCTTTTTTTTCAATCACGGGAACAAATTTATTTTTAATTATCTCTTGGTTTGGTTCTGTAATATCCTCAATATCATCTGATATAGTTGGATCGAATTTTTGATCTTGATCCATATCCATCTTTCTTCCTTTCTGTTGTATTTATTTATCTTCTTAAATTTAATTCTTTTAACAATGCTCTGTATCTTGCTGGATCAATTCTATGCAAATAATTTAACAACTTTCTTCGTTGGCTTACTAATTTCAATAAACCTCTTTTGGAATGATGATCTTTTACATGAACACTAAAATGGTTTTCTGTTAAATCCCGAATCCTTGCTGTTAATAAGGCAATTTGTACTTCTGGGGAGCCCGTATCTTGTGGATGTTTTGCAAATTTTTTAATTATTTCTTCTTTTTGTTCTTTTGTTATCATGTTTACCCTCTTTTTACTATTATCAAATTAAAAAATATTTTACCAGTATGGAATTATTTTTTTTTTTCTTAATCTGTTGTAAAGACCTTTTTATATACAAAGTTTTGTTGATCGACTTTTTTTGCCCATGCCAAGATTTTATTTTTTTTATCGAGAAGAAAGAAATCATCGTTTTGAACCAAATTTAAGTCTATGGGAGGTTTTTTCCCGTTTTTAATTGCTTGTTCCCATTCCTTAGGAACAATCAATTTATCCCAATTTTTTAGAATATCTAATACAGAACTAAACACATAATTTGGAGAATCAATTTTACATACGTATGGTTCAAAAAGTGACCACTCGCCGATAGAAATCCTTTGTAATTGGTTTAAGCTAGTTGGTGCATGGATTTTTTTCCCTAAATCGCGGGCAATGGAACGAATGTATGTTCCACTAGATACATGAAATTTAGCAATAATTCTTCCATCGGGAAAAATCTGTATTACTTCGCTCTGATAAATCTGTATCTTTTTGGGTGTAAGAGTAATGGTTTTGCCTTCTCTTGTCCAATCCGATGCTCTTTTCCCATCAATTTTAATGGCAGAATACTCTGGTGGTATTTGTTCAGTTTGATAGATAAAATTGTGAATTTCTGTAATGATTTTTTCTTTGTGATTTTCTACAAAAGACTTAACCTGTTCTTGTGACCATTCTTGAAGAATATTTCCTTCTGGATCGATTGTATCAGTTTCTTTTCCGATTTGTATTTCGGCTAAATAAACCTTATCTTTTTTTAAAAAATATTCAGAAAAAACTGTGGCTTTATCGATTAATAGGATTAGTAAACCTTCTGCAAACTTATCTAATGTGCCTGTGTGTCCAATTTTAGGATCTATAGAAAATTTCTCTTTGATCCTTTCTCGAACCTTTTTTATAGCGTCATGAGATGTAATACCCTTTGGTTTGTTTATAAATAAAATACTTGTTAACAAATCGTTGTGGGAATAGGCTCTTTTCATGCTTATTTTATTATTCAAAATTTTGGTTAAATCAAGGATTTAAAGAAGAATCAACCTGCTGATTTTCGGTTTGTTTTTTATTTTTTTCTATAAGTTCGATAATTCTATCACCCTCTTTTATAGACGGATCGATAAAAAATTCAAAACGTGGGGTTCTTCTTAACCTTATTTGTCGCGAAATTTCGGACTGCATTATTTTTTTATAGCGGTTTACAATAGACCATGTGATTTTATTTTCTTCTTCTGTGGGAGAAAAAAGCGAAAAATAGATTTTTGCAATACTTAGATCTGGACTTAATTCTACTCGCGTAACAGAAATCAATCCTATAAGATCATCTTTTTTTCGTATAATGGTTTGTATATAATTTGCTATTTCTCTTGCTATAAGAGATTCAATTCTTTTCTTTCTGATTGCATCCATAATTATTTTTGTTGTACTTCCACGATTTTGTAAGATTCGATGATATCACCTTCTTTTATGTCGTTGTATCCTTTTATGGATAAACCACATTCATAACCTTCTGCGACTTCTGCAACATCTTCTTTAAATCGTTTTAATTGGTTGATTTCTCCATCATAAATTACAACACCATCTCTAATAAGTCGGATTTTATCGCTTCTGCTAATTTTACCTTTTTTTACCATACAACCTGCAACATTACCAACCTTAGAAATACGAAATACTTGTCTTACTTCTGCTTCCCCAGTAATTACTTCTTCGTATTTAGGTTCGAGAAGACCTTTTAATGCTTTTTCTATATCTTCGATTAAATTATATATAATACTATAATATTTGATTTCTACTTGGTTTTGCTCTGCTAATTCTTGAGCTTTAGAAGATGCTCTAACCTGGAATGCAACTATTATCGCGTTTGATGCCATTGCTAAGTTTACATCCGATTCTGTGATAGGTCCAGCTGCTGCATAAATGATGTTTACTTTTAAGTCATCCGTGGATAGTTTTAATAAACCATCGCGTATTGCTTCTACGGAACCATGAACATCTGCTTTTATGATGATGTTTAATTCTTTGTGTTCTTTTGTCCATTCTTCTAAATCTTTTAACGATGGATGTTTTCGTTTTACTTGTGTAATTTGTTTGTAGAATTGTCTTTTGGATGCAATTTCTTTTGCTTCTTTTTCTGATTCTACCACATGGAATGGATCTCCTGGTTCTGGCACATCATCAATACCAATGATTTCTACAGGTGTAGATAGACCCGCTTCTTTGATCCTCCTTCCTAAATCGTCGAACATTGCTCGAACTTTTCCTGCATAAACTCCAACAACAAAGGGCATTCCTTCACGTAAAGTTCCTTTTTGAACCAATACTGTTGCAACAGGCCCTTTTCCAGGATCTTTCTTGGATTCAAGCACTCTACCTACGGGCTTAACCTTAGGGTTTGCTTTTAATTCCAACAATTCTGCTTGGATTAAGATCATATCTAAGAGATTATCTATACCGATATTATTTTTTGCAGAAATTTCGCAGTAGATTGTTTCGCCTCCCCATTCTTCTGGTTGCAATCCATACTGAACCAGTTCTTGTTTTACTCTTTGGGGATTCGCTGTTGGCAAATCGATTTTGTTGATTGCTACAATAATGGGAACGTTAGCAGCTTGTGCATGTTTTATCGCTTCTACGGTTTGTTCTTTTACTCCATCGTCTGCTGCAACGACTAGTACAACTATATCTGTTACCGATGCACCACGAGCCCTCATCGCCGTAAACGCTTCGTGGCCTGGTGTATCGAGAAAGGTAATTTTACCTTTAGGTGTGGATACTTGGTAAGCACCAATATGTTGAGTTATTGCACCAGCTTCTTTTTGTGCGACATTAGATTTTCTTATTGTGTCTAACAGTTTTGTCTTTCCGTGATCGACATGCCCCATAATTGTTACCACAGGAGGTCTTGGCACGCGATCTTCTGGTTTATCTTCGTCTTCTTTAATAACGGTTTCCTCGTATAAAGAAACAACTTTAACCTCTGTACCATATTCTGCTGCTAAAATAGAAGCCGTATCTGCATCTAATACTTGATTTATCGTTGCCATTACACCTAATGAGATCAATTTTTTGATTAAATCGTTAGGCTTTACGTTCAATTTTTTTGCAAGTTCTGCGACTTGTATGCTTTCTGTAATAGTTATTTCTTTTGGTGTAGTGGGTGTTACAGGTTTAGGAGGTTCCTTTTTCTTTACGTGTGATTCTTTTTTGGAATAGAGAAGCTCGCTTTCAATTTCTTTTTGGTGTTTTTTTGTTTTTCCTTCTACTTCCGAAACAATTTCTTTGTATGATGGTTTATGATGATAAAACTTTTTACCTTCTTTTTTCTTTTTGTCAAATTTATTTGTTTTGTTTTCTTGTTCTGATTCTATTGTTTTTTGTACTACATTTTGTCCTTCTTGTGGTGTTTCTACAATTTCTTCTTTTGGTTGTTGAATCGTATCTTCTATAACGTTAGAAATATTTTGGTTTATTGTGGTAGATTCGAGTGTTTTTGTAGCTTTGGGTTCTGGTTTTATGATGGTTTTTGTTTCTGCTGTGGGGGGAATTTCTGGCGATTTTGTCTTTGGAATTTCTGGTTTAGGTTTTTGAGAAGTTTTTAATGATTCTTTAATGGTTTTTTCTCTGTAAATATCAGAAATATCTGTTGCAGTACTTTTCGCTACATCTTTTGCAGTTTTTTTTATTTTTACTTTAATCTTTTTTTTGGTTGAATCTGACATATTTTTTTATTCCTCTTCTTCGCTTTCTTCTATTTCTACGCTTTCACTAACGATTTTTGCAATGTATTCTGCCATATTTTTGTTAATTCCTGGGATTTTTTGTAAAACTTCTATATTAGGTTGACTACTTCCTTCTGGGTACAATATTTCTACCAATTGTTCTACACTTTTAATTCCACCAGCTTCCAAAAGCTCAATTACACGTTTTGTAAGTCCTGGTAATTCTGTTATGGGTGTTTCTTCCTCTTCTTCGCTTTCTTCTGCTTCGCTAGTATTTACATGAAACAATGCTTCTAACCTTGCTTTCGCTTCTGGAGAACTCATTTCTTCTCTGAATTCTTTTTCTGTTTTTAGGTTGATTTTATAATTTAAAAGCATAGAAGCTAATCGAATATTCTTTCCTCCAGGTCCAAGTGCTTTGTTAAATTCATAATCTGGGACGATTACAAGAGCTTCTTTATTTCCAGTATCCACATGAACTTCTGTAACTCTTGCTGGATTCAATACCTGACTAATAATATTTGCTGGGTTGATAGAAGAATTCACAATATCAATCTTTTCGTTGTGGATTTCTCTAAGAATAGACTGAATTCTTGTTCCTCTTACACCTACACAAGCACCAACAGCATCTACATCCATTCTGTTGCTTTTTACTAGCATTTTTGTGCGAAATCCTGCTTCTCGAACAATGTTGACGATTTCTACAATTCCATCCTGAATTTCTGGGACTTCTTCTTTAAATAATCCTGTCACAAACAAAGGCGAACTTCTGGATAATATAATCAAAATTTCGGAATCTTTTGTCTTGGGATCTTTACGCAAAATCACATCTTTAATTACAGCTTTAATGTGTTTTCCAGGTGGATATTTTTCTTTTGCTAATTGTTCACTTTTGGGTAAAATTGCATCGGTTTTACCTAAGGATACATGAACATCCTTATTGCCTTTACTGTATAAAATCTGGGCTGTTACAATTTCTCCTTTTTTTTCGATAAATTCATTATAAATGATTTCGTTTTCTAGATCCTTTAATCGATTTTTGAATGTATTTTTGATGTTAAACGTACCTACACGAGTAAAATTATCTATATTTTCTACAATGGTGATTGTACCGCCAATTTTTGCGTTTGGATCGATCTTTTTTGCATCTTCTAAGGACATTTCGTAGTCTGAACTCTTTACTTTATCCACTACGTTAAAATGAACAAATATATCAAGAATATTGTTATTTGGATCGATTTTTATATCGATATTAGAATTGGGTCCATATTTTTTGTTTAATACAGAAATCAATGTGCTTTTAAATACTTCTAATACTTGCTCAAACGTTAAATTTTTTGTGCTAGCTAAATTTCTTAAATCTTCGTAAAACGCTTTTAAATCTGGACCTTTATCTTTTTTGTTTGTTTTTTTTATTTCCGTTTCTTTTGTTGCCATAGTCCCTACTTTATTAATGATAATTTAAATATCTAAATAAAGATTGATTTTTTTAATATTATCTTGTTTTAATTTGATCAAATTTGCTTTGGTTTTTAATTTAAAATTCTTTTTTTGTTTTTTTGTAAAATATTCTTCGAAAACATAGTCATCGTTCTCTAAAGAAACAAATTTTGCAATGATTTCTTGATCTTTTTCTTTTATGCTATCGTTAAAGCGTATTTTTAAAGGCAATTCTTTAAACCTTTCTAAATCGTTGGGGAAGCGGATTTCTCTTTCTGCACCAGCTGAAGAAACTTCTAATGTATAGTTATCCACTTCTAAATCTATAGGTAGATTGAAGGCAATTTTATCCGAAGTTAACCTTTCGTCTAACGTTTGGATAAAGTCTTTACTAAAATTTTCGCAGATATCAACTGTTACAGAACCAAAAGGATCGTTTAGGTTGTCTAATTCAATTTGTATATAATAGTCGCTGTGTAATTTCGATAATTTTAGGTTGTAAACCTCTACTCCAGGATAATTTACCGCAACTTCTTCGGATAATTTTCTTAAACCTTCTATCATAAAAAATCAACATATAAATTAACAAAAAAATTTATTAATATTATTATTCCAAAAAATAACAATTCTATTATACGTCAAGTAAATCCATTAAAAGATTTATTGATATTAAGAAAATTTTAAAGAACCAAGCAACAATTAAATGTTGACCAAATGAATTTTGTTGAATTTATTAACCTTATGTTTTTTGTTTATTCTTTACCATTACACATCAAAATGTTTTTTCAGAATGTTTTATCTTTATTATTTGAAGTAAGAATTACAGGGGAGGATTTTTTAAAGGATTTTAAACAAGGGATAATCGTAAGCAATCATTATGATATTTCTGATTTGATAATTCCTTTGTTTTTTATCCCTAAACCCATCTACTTAATTTACCCATTGGATATAAAAAAAGATAATACATTTGATCTGCTGTTAAACCAAAACCTAAAAATCTTTTACAACTTATTAGAAATTCAGTTTGTCGAAAAAGAAAATCTTTATAATACGATTTTGGGTTTATCAAAAAACCATTTTATTTTTATCTATCCCGAATTAAAGCCAACAACTTCGGGAGTCATTCAACCCTTTAACGAAGATATGGTAGAAGCAATTTATCGTTCTGCTTTACAAAATAATCTTCCTATTTTTCCCTCTGGCATACAAGGAACATACAAATTATCGGATATTTTTTCTATGGTACAACTTGCTTTTCAACGAATTAAGATTAACTATAATATCGGTAATTCCATTTTTATAGAATGGAACGTTGATGAGACAGCATTGAAAAACGATTTAGAAAAACAAGTATATGCTTTAAGCCTACATCCAGAAAGAAGAAAGCGTTCCAGAGTTATCATTCGTACAGATGCAAGAGAATTATGATCAACTTTCTCTTCGCAATATTTCGTAACCAGAGATTCTAAGCTCTTCTACAAAAAATTGAATCTCTGGAAAAGAATAATTGTAATGCTCTAAGATTTTTCTAAAAATTTGGATAGATGTTTCGAATTCTTCTGGAATAACATCATTAGCACCAGATTTGTATAATTGGGGAACCTCTGCTACATATCGTGTTCTTGCAATCATGTGTAAGTTGGGGTTTAGTTTTCTTGCAATTTGAATGATATGATCCGTCGTCTTAAAATCGTTGATTACGATAACCAGCAATTTAGCATCTCGTATTCCAATTTGTTCTAGTAAATGTATGTTGGTTGCATCTCCGTATACGATGGATTCTCCTTTTTTTTGTTCATTTAGTACTGTTTTTATGTTCATTTCTATAATAATATAGGGTATATCGACAATTTTTGCTGCTTTTGCGACGTTTCTTCCGTTAATACCAAAACCAACAATAATAATATGATCTTTTAATTTTTCGTTAATCGAAATGGTTTGCTCTTTTAAATCAAATTTATAAATTGAATTTAATATTTCGGTGGTTTTATATGTAATCTTATGGGAGTAATTCGCAATAAGTGGTGTTAATAGCATCGTTAATATACTAGACGAAAGTAGAATTTGATTTGTTGCATCATCGATTAAATTTTGATCATGGGCTAATTTTAATACAATAAGTGAAAATTCACCAATTTGAGATAAATACATAGAGGTAATCATACTAATTCGTATGTTTTTATGAAAGATTAAGATTATGAAAAATATAACAATAAATTTTGTGATGATAAATAAAACAGAGTAAAAGATGATTTTTAACCAATGATAATTTGTGATAAAAAAATCAAGGTTTACCATCATACCAATCGAAGTAAAAAAGATACTCGTAAAAATAATCTTAAAAGGAACGATGTTATTGATTGTTTCGGAACTAAATGGTGTTTCGGAAATCAATAATCCAGCCAAAAATGCACCTAATGCTAAGGATAATCCTAATTTATAAGTACCAAAAGCTATAAGAAAACAAAAAGTAATAATCGATAAGACAAATAGATCTTTATTTTTAAATCTTACAATTTGGTACAACAAAAAGGGGATGATGTGTTTATACATCAAATAGAATGAAATTATAAATATAACAATTTTTAAAAATAAACTTAATAAAAAATTTATATCAAAATTTATAAAATAGTTTAAATTATTTAATTTTGTCAAATAAGGAATGATCATTACATAAATAATAGCGACTAAATCTTGAAAGATTAAGATCAATACAGAAATTTTACCATAAGGGGAAGAAATTTGATTTTCGTCTTGTAGAATTTTTAATATAATAGCTGTACTACTTAGACTGATCATAAAACCAATGATTAAAGATTCTATGAGATTATAAAAGTTAAGAAAAATTATTAGACTAAGTAAAATCGAAAAGATGATTTGTAAAGAACCAAGAATAAAAAAATCCTTTTTTTGTTTTTCCAAATCTTTTAAAGAAAATTCTAATCCAATGGTAAAAAGTAAGAGAATAATTCCAATTTCGGATACAATCTCGATGGTTTCGTAATTTTTTATGATTTTTAAGCCAAAAGGACCAATTAGAAAACCAGCTAAAAACAAACCTATAATACTGGTAATCTTTAACAAAGAAAATATCCATAAAAAAATAAAATTAAACGTAAAAATGATGATAATATCGACTAATACTTCCACAATAATATGAGAATTTTATCAGTATTATTAGTCAAATCATTTAATGAACATTATAAATCTATTGACGAAAAATAATTTTAAAAAACTATTGAGTCATTATGAAAAAAAAGGTCATTCAATTCCTTTTTTTGATTTTGGGGGTATTCGGTTTTAGCAATTGTGGTTATAACGAAATTCAAAGAAAAGACGAAGCAGTAAAAGCAGCATGGGCAGAGGTGTTAAACCAATACAAGAGGAGGGCAGATTTAATTCCCCAATTGGTTAAAGTAGTAGAAGGTTTCGCTATACAAGAAAGAGAAGTACTAATTCAAGTAACAGAAGCAAGATCCAAAGTTGGAACAATTCAGGCGACACCAGAATTGATTAATAATCCAGAAGCATTCCAGAAATTTCAACGAGCTCAAGGCGAATTGTCCAGTGCATTGCAAAGGTTGATGGTAGTAGTAGAAAGATATCCAGAATTAAAATCTGATAAAAACTTTCGAGATTTACAAGCACAAATCGAAGGAACAGAAAATCGTATAGCTGTTGCAAGAAGAAGATACATAGAGGCAGTTCAAGATTATAATGTAACGATAAGAATATTTCCTAATGTAATTACTGCAAGGATATTTGGATATACAGAAAAACCCCAGTTCCAAGTAGAAAATCCTGAACAATTAGAAAAACCACCAGAAATAGATTTTAAGAAAAAGTAAAATATGTTCAAAATGTTAAATAAAAAAAATTATTTTATTTATATAATAATTTTTCTATTCCCTTTGTATCTTCTTTCTGAGGAATTTGTTCCGATACCAAAATTAACTGGAAGAGTAGTGGATTTAACAAACACTCTAACAAGTAGCGAAATACAAGCATTGTCTAAAAAGTTAGAGAATTTAGAAAAAGAGAAAGGTTCGCAGGTTGTAGTATTGTTGATACCAACGACAGGAATAGAGACCATCGAAGAATATTCTATTAAAGTTGCAGAGAAATGGAAGATAGGTCGAGCGGGAGTAGATGACGGGGTAATATTAATAGTAGCGAAGGATGATCGTAAGTTGCGAATAGAGGTGGGATATGGATTAGAAGGAGCAATTCCCGATGTAATAGCAAAACGAATTATAGAGGAGATAATTGTTCCGGAATTTAAAAAAGGAAATTTTTATGCTGGTATTGATCGAGGAATTGATGCAATCATAACCCTAATAAAGGGCGAAGAATTACCATTAAGAGAAAATAAAAAGGATTCTAACCCATCGCTTTTTTTGATATTCGGACCTGCGGTTGCTTCTTTTATATTACATTTTTTTATAAATACTTTTGTAGCAATATTGATTACAACTCTTGTTTTTTTTGTATTTGGAGTATTTTCTTATGGTTTTTCGTTGGAATTGTTGGGATTAGTATTTATCATGTCAATACTAGGTGTTACATGGTATCGTTCGAAAGGCTTTGGAAGTAGCAGTTCTGGTGGCAGAGGTAGTTTTAGTGGTGGTTTTTCGGGCGGTGGTGGTTCTTTTGGAGGAGGTGGCGCTAGTGGCAGTTGGTAAATTATATAAAATAATTTTTATATATTTATTTTTATTATTTATTTTATATTGTGACAGAAAAAAAACATCCGAAGATTTTATAAAGGATATCATTAATTGCCAAATTGTTAATGCATGTAATCCATATTCGCGATTTGGAATGGTGGGGGATAGTTGGACAGACTTTGCATTAGGATACGAGTTAGCTGAGGATCTATATGATCAATTAACAAAAAGATATGGTTATAAGATTACAGCTTCGAATATAGCAGGTCTAACTCTAAGAACGGAACTCGAAGAACGAAGAGGATTTATTAAAGTTATTCAGAATGCTGGACCAGAAATTAGGTATATGTTGTTAAGTTTAGGGGGGAATGATTTGATCTACCCAACAAGCAATTATTATACCGATGGGTTTGATGTTACAATTTCTTCGCGTCTTTTTTCCTACACAGAAAGGTTAAAAACACTCATGTTGTATGGTAATCAATTAAAGTTGTCGCTATATGGAGGAGAACCACTAATATGGATAATTCATGGCTATGATTATCCGAATCCAGAAAAAGATCCATCTTGTATTTTAAGTGCTCTAAATGCAGGTATGAGTCGAGAAACTGCAAATCAATTACCAATGAAGGTAGTAGATCGATTTAACGAAACGCTTAGACAACTATCGACAGAAATACCCAATTTCTATTATATTGATTTAAGACGAACCCTTGGCGGTCCTCCTTATTCTAATCCAGATATGATGACTGATTGCTTACACCCCAATACATTAGGGTTTAGTTTAATATCATATGTTTATGTTCAAAAACTAAAAGCAATAGAAAATTTATGAAAAAAACTATATTAATCATTTTATCAATTTTATTAATTAATATAGATGTTCAGACACAAGAAATAAAAAATAGATATCAACACATTTTTTTAGACGAAGTTGAACTTATAAACAGAGTTGGTTTAAAATACGAATACAAAGATCATTTAGAAAAACAAAATTCCCAAAAAGAACAAAAATATACATTTTTTGGAGAATACTCATTTTTTGATCATTATAGTTTATATGTTCATATCCCATATACTTTGCGTTGGACAGAAGGAAGCGAAAATAGAAAATATATGGATCATATTCGTGTTATAAATAAATTTCAGTTTGGGTGGAAAAACTATTTCTTCTATTCGGGGATCTTATTGGACTTACCAAGAAATCATGATAAAGCTGGCGATGTCCCAAAAAATTTAGGATACATAGAACCATATTTAGGTATTGGTTTTTATGCTTCTTTTTTTGTTTTTAAATTTGCTGTTCGTTGGAATACTCAATCTAATACGAAATTTAAAGAAGAAGAAAATCAACAATTCGAAAGGATGTGGAAATACGATTTATCTATGGGGATCGTTTACGAAAATTGGCGATTTTGGACAGAAGCTCAATATCAATATTTATACGATCCAAAACAAAAAAAACAAGAAACCTACTTTATTGGACCTTCTATTGGATACAATTGGAATCAATTTGTTGTAAGTTTGATCTATTTATTTCCATCAGAAAAATCTGCTTATAATAGAGAAATCCGAATTCAAATACAAAAATTATTGTAAAAAGATAAAATTTTATTTACAAATTTAATGAAAAATAGAAAATATTATATCGAAAATAAAATGATTCTTAGTGGTGGGTGGTGGGATCGATTTAATGCATTTATTTAATATAAATAAAGGAGCGAAAATATGCCAATTAATTTACAAAAATCCATTATTGGACCAAAACTACGAATCGAAGGAAATATTTATAGCGACGAAGAATTAATCATCGAAGGTGATGTTCAGGCTCAAAGAATTGATGCAGGAAATAACCCCATTATAGTAGGATTAGGTGCTAAGGTAGTGGGCGATCTCTATGGCTCGGAAATTATTATTTATGGAAAAGTAAAAGGAAATTGCTATGGAAAAAAATCCATTTACTTAGGAGACAAAGCAGGAGTTGATGGAGATCTAAATTCAAAATATATCCATATTGAACCTAGCGCATATCTCAGTGGTCGATTAATCAAAAAATAACGATTCTTTTGGTTATACTGACGATATGTTGGTATAACCAAAAAACTTTTCAAATTCTCTATATTTTTAAATTAAATTTATAGGCATAATCTTTGCTTTAAAAAATCAAGAACGCTATTATTTTTTTAATGGCAAATCATAGATTTAATTTTTATTGTTATAGGAGGATATTATGGGTTTAATAAGATATAATGATCAAAACATAACAGAAATCAAACAGCAAGATATACCCGAAATTATACCAGTTATACCTTTAAGAAATGCAGTAGTATTTCCTGGTATTTTATTACCAATTTTTGTAGGTAGAGTAGAATCCATCAAACTAATAGAAGAATTTGGAAAACCAGGTGCACTAATAGGAGTGTTTACACAAAAAAATCCCGAAGACGAAAAGGTAGACATAGAAGGGTTGTTTCGAATAGGTTCATTAGCAGAAATCCATCGCGTTATACCTATGGGAGAAGGTGGATTTCAGGTCTTTCTACAAGGCGTGCAAAAAATTGAGCTACTCGAAATAATAACAGATAATCCCTATCTAAAAGGACGGATTAAACCAAAATTCGAAATACAAAATTATACAGAAGATGATGTAATTGAATTTCAAACCTATGTTGTAAGATACATAGAAAATAATCCATTGATTCCCGATGAAGTAGTAAATTACATAAAACGAATTAAAAACCCTTCTGCAATGGCAAACCAAGTAATCTTTTTCTCTAACAAAACCAACGAAGAAAAAATCGAATTTTTAAAGATAGATTCTATTAAAGAAAAGTTGGATTATACAAAAAAATATTTATTAGACGAAACACAAAGATTGATCATGGAAAAAGAGGTTCGCGAAAAAGTAGAACAAGATGCAGCTAAATTGCAAAAAGAATTCTATTTAAGAAAGCAGTTAGAAACTATCAAAAAAGAATTGGGAGAAACAGATTTTAGCGATGCAGACGAGTTAGAAAAAAGAATCTTAGAAAAAAAATTGCCCGAATACGTAAAAAAAGCAGTCGAGAAAGAATTTAAACGATATAGACGATTAGTCGAAGGACCACAAGGTGGAGGATTAGAAGCTTCTCAAATTAGAAACTGGATCGAATTGGTATTAGAATTACCATGGAATGTAGAGGATGAACAAAGTAAATTAGAAAAAGAGTTAGAATCCATCGATATAGAAAAAGCCAAAAAAATATTGGATGAAGATCACGAGGGATTAGAAGAAGTCAAAAAAAGAATCTTGGAACATTTAGCAGTAGAGAAAAAAACAAAAAATATCAAAGGACCGATTCTTTGCTTGGTTGGTCCACCTGGGGTTGGTAAAACATCGCTCGCGAAATCTATTGCTCGTTGTATGAATCGTCCCTTTGTACGTGCCTCATTGGGCGGTGTAAGAGACGAAGCAGAAATTCGCGGCCATCGAAGAACTTATGTTGGTGCAATGCCGGGTAAAATCATTACAGCAATGAAGAAAGCAGAATCCATTTCTCCTGTATTTTTGTTAGACGAAATCGACAAGTTGAGCATTTCTTACCAAGGAGACCCAGCAGCTGCTTTATTAGAGGTTTTAGATCCCGAACAAAATCATGCTTTTGATGATCATTATTTAGGCTTACCCTACGATTTATCCAAAGTGATCTTTATTGCTACCGCAAATACACTCGATACTATACCATTACCATTATTGGATAGAATGGAAATTGTTCAATTATCTGGTTATACATTAGAAGAAAAAATAGAGATAGCAAAAAATCATTTGATTGCTAAGATAAGAGAGCAATACAATTTATCAGAACAAGAATGGATCATCACCGATAACGCGATTAAAAAAATCATAGAAAATTACACACGAGAAGCTGGAGTAAGAAACTTAAAAAGAATGATTGAATCTATTGCGCGAAAAGTCACTTTAAAAATCGAAGAAAACAAAAATCAAATTCAATTACCTATTGTAGTTGATGAAAATCATGTTAGTTCTTATTTAGGAAAAGAAAGATTCCAAAAAGATATAAAAGAAAATATTGGAATTTCTGGTGTTGCAATAGGACTTGCGTGGACACCCGTAGGCGGCGATATTTTATACATCGAAGCTACCAAATATCCTGGTAAAGGAAATTTAAAACTTTCTGGAAGATTAGGCGAAGTAATGAAGGAATCTGCCCAATTGGCATTCTCTTATCTAAGAGCACATGCAAAAGAATTAGGTATAGCAAACTATTTATTTACAGATTTTGATTTTCATATTCATGTACCAAGTGGTGCTGTACCCAAAGACGGACCATCCGCAGGTGTTACTATCTTAACAGCATTAGCAAGTCTTTTAACAAATGCACCCGTAGAAGAAAATATCGCGATGACTGGCGAAATCTCTTTACGAGGTAAAATTCTACCCGTTGGAGGAATTAAAGAAAAGGTATTAGCTGCAAAAGCAGCTGGAATAGAAACTGTTCTACTACCAGAAAAGAATCGATCCGATTTCGAAGAAATACCCGAAGAAATCAGAAGCGGATTAAACGTAGAATATTATTCCAACATGATGGATTTATTAAAAAGAACCGTACCAAAAGCATTTCGTTCGAAACAAACTGTTTATTTAGAACGAGAAGGATGGTAATACGTTGAAAAAATCATAATTAGGATAAAATAATAAAAAACGTTTAGAGCGCGAGCAAAAAGAAGATTCTATACTACATGCCGCGCTTCTTTCTATATTGCACAATTGCTCACATATCGTCGATAATTATACCATATTACGATTTGATGTAAATAACGCCATAGGTTGCAATAATTTAATGCTTTTGATTTATCGCGAAATCGTTAATATCACTTTGCAAAACATACCAACATGGCACCATCGTTCAATTACACAAATCTGTCGCGAAAATATCGCGTTAAAATCGAGTTATCGTTTCGCCACATCGCTTATCACAACAACATCGCGCTGTCGCTCAATTAAACTTATCGGTCGCGACAACATCGCACCATCGTTCAATTACACAAATCTGTCGCGAAAATATCGCGTTAACATCGAGTTATCGTTTCGCAGTATCGCTAATTACGTTTATCAGTCTCGCGACAACATCGCGCTGTCGCTCAATTATGCCTGTCGTTCTCGCGAAAATATTATGTCAATATAGCGATGATCTATTCCATTGCACCGCGTCATAACTCAATTACACCTATCGGTTGAGTCAAAATCACATCAAAATTGCAATTTCGTTGTCATTTTGTGGCCATTCGCATCAAAATTATGCTTTCGGCTTTAATTCTATCATAATCAAATTTTATCTTACGTAAACATTATTAAATTTTGATTGACATTAAAGATAAAGGATGTATATAATCAAACCATTGATTTAAGAATTAAAATCCATATTGACAAAGGGTATGGAATGAGAAAATTAGTCATAGATAGGAATAATTCTTTTGTAAACCAAATTAAGGACAGAAAGCGAACTGATTCGGCTAGGAACGAGTTATATGAAATGGCGGTTTATAATAAACAATGGAACGAGGGGTAGAAAATGAAAATGGAAGAGGTAGAGGTGTATTCATGGTTGTTTGTTCATAAGGTGTGGGATAAATTGAGAAGGATGCCAATTCCAGACAAGGGGTTTGAAGAAAGTTTTCGAGAATACCTTCGCGGGAAAATAAATTTTGATGTGGTATCTTATGTGAGAGACACAGGGTTTGGATTATCTTATTCAACCATGTCAACTGTTCCTCATGAACTGGATGTTATATGCACAAAAAAACAAGATAAATTTATTTTTGAACTAAAACATTACGAAGTGAGCCGTATTGTTAAAGAGATTGTTTTTACTTTTATAGGAAAGGTTATGGACTTCTATTTCAAGAACGCTGAGGTTCTATCAAATTATAAAATTACTATGCTCTTTGTGACGATTAACAAAGATGTGGATGATTCTATCCGAAAGCTATGCATTGCTTATGGTGTTAAGTTGATAGAACCCTCTCTAATGACTCTGGGAACATTGGACCATTTTTCAAGAGATCTCCACCAAAAGATTCCAGAAGAAAATAGTGAGCTCAAACGCAAAGCTGAGAAATTGGTAGAAAATATTAGCGAACTAAAAGAGCATTACGACTATTCATTTTCTGATATCTTTAGATATAAAGAGAGCAATGTTGAAATAGGCATACCATTATCTGAGATTAACCCGGCCGAAACTTTAAATAAAATTAAAGAATATTATAATTTACTCCGAGAGGTGAAAGAAGCATGGAAATCAATAAGAAATTAAACACACCATCCGGCAATGTATCCGATATTAAGTATCTCTACAATGTAATAGCGGGTATAAAGCGCAAGGGTGGACGTGTGGAAAGCAACATAAAAACTATTGAATATTTCAAAAAGATGATAAATGATTATAATAACGCCAAAGCCGCCAAGTATGGACTATCATTTAAACCACGAGAAGTGAATATCAAAGTTATTAAACATATCATAGCAGAACTTAAGTATTTAAAACTTATCTGCGAAGAAAATGGATATTTGATATTGACGAATGAAGGAGAAAATATAGCAGTGCTTATTGAAAAGAAAGAGTCAGCAGAGTTAAAAAAGATTTTTTCAAAGTTGATGTTGGAAAATTTTAATGTTTTCGAATACTTCTTAAAACGTATAAATGAAGTATCTAATGGTAATGGGGTACCAATTCCCTTCATCACCTCCAATGTTTTTGATAAGTGTGAAGGGGACCCAAAAAAGGTTGGAGAAAACTATATCAATATAATAAACAAGAATTGTTTGAATATTTCCGTTAAACCAGAGAAGTTATATATTTTTTTAGAAGAAGCGAATATTGATTCAATAGAAAAAAAAACCGCCAAGATAAACAAACTCCAATCTGTGATTGAAAAGTTTGTGGTTTCAGAGGCATTTGGACCAAATATCCAAAGCAGGCGTGTTTACGATTTTGTCCGCTCCCGAACAACCTTTTTAGAGCTTACTAACTATGCTACTTTTGATTTTGAGGGTTTTCCAGCAGAAGTTACTTATTTGATATCTGATTTCAAGGATACTTTTAGTCACACTAAAAAAACAATAAATTACTCCGGCGGCAGTATATTTATTAATTATCCCGCTTTTGAAGAGATGAGAGAACTTTTTAAAGAAACTATTGCGAAAGTTTATAATACTTATAAGGACGATTTTGGGTATATGAAAATAGCAGATGCGCGTGATAAAGTATGTAAAGAGTTGAAAATATCTGATAACCTGTTTGATGAATATATAAAAAAACTGTATAAGGAAGAACCTCATTGGTTGTCTTTTACATACGGAGGTGCGGAAGACAAAATTACTGAGAAACGTTTGCCAATTATTTTTGAAACACCTATAAGAGAACTTTTCACACTGTTCAAAATAAATTTAAGGAGGTAAAACTATGGGATACGAAATTTATGGACTTAAAGACAACCCCTTCCCAAGAGGGGGAGCTATACTTAGACCAGAGTCTGAAGACCCAAGAGAAAATGGCAAGATTTTCTCTGTAAATGCACGAGCCAAAGAGATAAAAAAATTTGAAGAAAAATTTATTGGCATAAAAACATCTTTTGATGATAGGATCCGATGCGGTTTTCTGTGGGCAGATGGTGATAGGACTACAGGACGAGGCATGGGGAAAACGGCTTTGGCAGTATACATGAAACATAAAATAAATGATGGATATGGCAAGAACTACTTTGATGGCAGGAAAAAATTTTTCTGTAGTTATGTTTCATTTAAAGAACAACTTAAGTCAAAAGTTGCTTTTCTTTACAAGGAAGTTTTCAGATCTTTCATAAAAGATGGACTTTTTTCGCACATATCAAGTTGCGTAAGCAAAGATACTCTTGTAAATGCTGGAGTTCAGGAAGATTTCGCAGAAGCTGTGGCAAGTAACAGAGTAAAGGATTATTTGGAAAGTTCGTCAAGGTACAAATTAGAAGAGATGTCAACCGCTTGGGATCAAAAGTTTTTAGTAAAACTTCCAGACTTATTCCTTAATCAAACAGTAAGATGTCTAAAAGCTGCTGACTTTAAAGGTGGAATACTTGTGATAGATGATATTGAAAACCTTACTGATAAATCTACAAGGGCAGAAATAGAGAATTTCATAAAGGATTTTGGCATAGCTTTTTTTAGAGCAGGAAATGAAGCAAGTAATAGTAACTTTTTTACAATAATACTTACAACCCATCAGCAGTCTGCACAAAAAATCAGTCAAGCATGGACAGTGGCGGGTCTTTCCCCTTCTTTTCCTTTGGTACCTGGTGGACATGCTTCACTTCTAACACGTAAACCAGATATTAAACAGTGTATAGATATGATTAACCAATATTTAAAGTATTACAGGGACCCGTCATTTACACCACCTGAGGAATTTTATCCATTTAAGAGAGATGCTATTGAAACTGTTATTCAGGAATGTGATTTTCATCCTCGGCGTTTTCTATCGCGGTTTGGTAGGATAACTACTGAAGCTCTAAGCAAGGACGTAAAGGAGATAACTCGAGAATTTGTGAGAACTGTACCAGAAGTGGAAGAGGAAGAGGCGCCTGGTATTGAAGAACTTTAACGTTGCTCAAATATGGAACCGCCAACTTCGCCTAACACAGCATAAATGGTCCGTCCACCCGAGGCTAACTCAACCCTGTCTGCCTCTGGCGGAACTTCTTTTATGCTAGCCGCCAGCCGTTAATTAAACACACCATTGAACTTAGAAGTGAATAAAATTTTCTCGATCTTATTAACATTGCACCACATATCACAACTACATCGTGTGGTTTTTTTCAATAGTTCTGTTGGTATCGAAAACCTCTTGCTATCAATTCCTCGCGTGGTTTACATCCAGATTTTGGTGAAATTGCATTTTAAATCGCGTTATAACATATAATTGATGTTATAAAATAAATTTCGTAAACTCGATTACATAAAGCAACTTTGTGTGTTGTGTCCATTGTTTTTGCCAACCTCGCATCATTGTTATATCGCGCTATTGCTCAATTAAACTTATCGGTCGCGACAACATCGCACCATCGTTCAATTACGCAAATCTGTCGTGAAAATATCGCGTTAACATCGAGTTATTGTTTCGCAGTATCGCTTGTCACTACAACGCGCCGTCGCTCAATTATGCCTGTCGTTCTCGCGAAAATATTACTTTAATATAGCGATAATCTATTCCATTGCACCGCGTCATCTTTTTATCGCATCTTATCATATTTACATTGCGCGCATCATTCCCCATTATATCTTTTGGGTGTAAATCTTCGCTAAATCACTTATTTGTAGCACAACATTTCTAATAAACATTTTGCGATATCGCTTTAATTACACTGCAACATCTAGAAAAAACATAATCTTTTCTTCATCTTAATTTATGCTTGACGTTTAAGATAAAAAAAATCAATAAAATTATAAAAATAAAAAAAACTTTATAAGGGAGGTAAAATGTTCAAACCAATCAAAAAAAATCGATCTTATTAGCAAGTGTTGATGTATTCGTAAAGTGTTATTAAACGCGTTATAAAAAAGGAGTATAATAATGAATAACGGTAAGATTACATTAAGACAGCTTGAGACACATTTGTTCCAAGCAGCGGATATTTTAAGAGGTAAGATGGATGCTTCGGAATACAAAGAATACATTTTTGGTATGCTTTTTTTAAAACGGGTTTCGGATGTATTCGAAGCCAAACAAGAAGAAATCATCAATCAATACTCCAAACAATACTCAAAAGAACAATTAGAAGAGCTACTCGAAGATCCAGATTCTTATTACGATACCTTTTTTGTTCCCGAACGAGCGCGATGGAAAAATATCTTAAATTTAAAAACAGATGTTGGAAATGAACTCAACAAAGCCCTTGCTGCTCTGGAAGAAGCAAATCCCTCGTTAGAGGGTGTTTTAAAGCATATTGACTTTAATGCAGTAAAAGGAAAAAACAAGCTTAAAGATCAACAGCTTGTTGATTTAATCCATCATTTTAATAAATATAGGTTAAGAAACGAAGATTTTGAATTTCCCGATTTGCTAGGTGCTGCTTACGAATACCTACTAAAAGAGTTTGCAGATTCAGCTGGCAAAAAAGGCGGTGAGTTTTATACACCTACGCACGTAAAAACTCTTATGGTCAGGCTGGTAAAACCTCAGCAAGGAATGACGATTTATGATCCCACTGTTGGTTCTGGTGGATTCCTTATAGAAGCAAGAGAATATGTAGAAGCAATCGGGCAAGATGCAAGAAATTTAGGACTTTATGGGCAGGAGTTAAACGGTGTCACTTGGTCAATTTGTAAAATGAACATGATACTTCATGGCATATCCGACCCACACATAGAGAACGAAGATACACTTGTTGCACCTAAATTTGTGGAAAAAGGCTACATAAAAAGGTTCGATAGAGTTTTAGCGAATCCGCCGTTTTCCCAAAACTACTCAACTGCAAACATGGAATATCCACAAAGGTTTAAATATGGATTTACTCCCGAAACAGGCAAAAAAGCAGATTTGATGTTTTTACAACACATGATCGCTTCTCTAAATGATACGGGCATTTTGGCAACAGTGATGCCACATGGTGTTTTATTTCGCGGTGGTCAAGAAAAAGTCATTAGAGAAGGAATTGTTGAAGACGATTTAATAGAAGCAATCATTGGACTTCCATCAAAACTGTTTTATAATACAGGGATTCCCGCGTGCATCGTTGTTATAAATAAAAGAAAATCACCAGAACTCAAAAACAAAATCTTTTTTATAAATGCAGATAGAGAATACGGCGAAGGAAGAAACCAAAATTACCTAAGACCCGAAGATATTGAAAAAATAGTCACTGTCTTCGAAAGAAAATTAGAAATACCTAAATATTCAAGGTTGGTAGATATTAAAGAGATTAAAAAAAACGATTTTAACTTAAACATTCGTAGGTATGTTGATAACTCTCCCGACCCCGAAATAGAATCTGTGCACTATCACATCTTTGGAGGTGTGCCAAAAAAAGAGATTCAAACTTACAAATCACAAATAGAAAAATTAGGTTTTACAATAAATTCTTTGTTGGTAGAAAAAGATAGTAATATAGAATTCAGAGAAGATATCAAAGACAAAAGCGATATAAAGAAAATCATAGATTCTCATGAAGGTGTCATAAATAAATTTTCTACTTACTTCCAAAAGCTAAAGGAATGGTGGTCAGAAGTTAGTAAAGAAATAAAAAAATTTCCCGGAAACAATAACCTTTGGAAATTCAGGAATAAAGCACTGGAAAGCCTTAAAGAAAAACTTCTTCCCTTAGGTGTTCTTGATGAATTTAAAATTGCAGGTGTATTTGTCAACTGGTGGGAAGAATTAAAATACGATTTTAAAACTGTTGTTTCTTCGGGCTGGAGCAGTAGACTGATTGAGGATGAGAGAATAGCAAAGAAATTTTTTGCAGAAGATTTAAAAAAAATCGAAGAGCAAGAAAGCAAAATTTCCGAGATTGAAGGCGAATTAAACGAAATTCTCGAAGAAATAGAAGACTGGGACGAAGAAGAGCAAGGACAAAAAACATCAGGTAAGGTGATAGATTACCTAAGAAACCTTGTAAAAGACCTTCGTTCCAATAAACAAGAAACCGCAATGAAAGAAGCAGAGAAATGGGAAGAGTTAATCAAGAAAATAGAAGACAAAGACAAAGAATTAAAGAAACTAAACAAAGAATTAAAGTCAATGAAAGAAGACTTAGAGGATAAAATAAAAGAAAAAAGAGAATCTTTAACAAAAGAAGAAGCAGAGGAATTGATATTAGAAAAGTTTTACGAAACCATAATGCAACACCTCGAAAAATACCTAAATGCAGAAAAAAAAGAACTAACCAAAATCTTCGAAAACCTTTGGGACAAATATAAAGTTTCTCTGAAGCAGTTAAGAAACGAAAGAGATGAGGAAGTAAAAAAATTAGAGGATTTTCTCGAAAAGTTAGGGTATGTAAAATGAGTAAATCAAAGCCATACATACCGGCAGAGTTTCCACAAAAAGATTTAATCTTAGAGCCGTTTATAAAAAAGATAGTAGAAGCAAACAGAGGAGTAGCTCTTTTTGATGGAGTATTGAGAGCATTACCAAATCCAGACATCTTGCTTGCCCCATTAACAACAAATGAAGCTGTGTTATCCAGCCGAATTGAAGGAACGCAGGCAAGCCTTGAAGATGTTCTCCAAGAAGAAGCCGGGATAACTCCCAAAAATATCCCTGATTCTTTAAAAAGTGATATAAAAGAAGTTTTAAATTATAAAAAAGCTTTAATATATGGTACAGAAGAAATCGAAAGAAGACCTTTGTCTTTATCTTTAATAAAAGAACTTCATAAAATTCTTTTAACTGATGTTAGAGGAACAAATAGACTGCTTGGTGAGTTTAGAAAAACACAAAACTGGATTGGTACACCCGGAACACCAATTGATAGAGCAAGATTCATACCACCAGACCCTATTATTTTGCCAGAGCATCTTGAATACTGGGAAAGGTTTTTAAAATCTGATGATTATCCTGATAAAATAGTCCAGCTTGGTTTATTGCATGCTCAGTTTGAAATTCTTCATCCTTTTGAAGATGGTAATGGCAGAG
>Ga0308419_1000475_pt1 | contig 29278 bp, 27 predicted proteins | sample HotsprSampleMS50_FD_203674 | JGI IMG/M metagenome (GOLD analysis project Ga0308419, IMG submission 203674) | Hot spring phototrophic mat microbial communities from Mushroom Spring, Yellowstone National Park, Wyoming, United States - 20090730_MS50 ... | reverse complement strand
CCTTCTTTTTCTTCTTTCCTTGTAGCCTTCCAGTAATTATATACTGCTTTTATCTCTATAAAAGAATCTTTAGGGATAGAGACTGTAAAAATAGGCTCAGAGAAGTAGTTGTCAGCCTCGTAAGGGTATATAGTAACATTACTGTTATCAACGAAATACTCAAACATACTCTCTGGTATTGGTATTTCAATATCATTCACCTTCATCAATATCCCGTATTCAACAACATGAAGTGATACATCAACTCTCCTATCATTAAAGTCATATCCGTTGAGACTCACAAGAGCAATGATACCGTTATCTACCTTTAAAGTCTTTAGAGTAATCAATTCACTACCTCCTTTTATCTTATTGGTCTCCCATCTGGACCGAATAAAATAGGTCTATTAGCCGTTAGACCGAATAAAATAGGTCTATTAGCCGTTAGACCGAATAAAATAGGTCTATTAGCCGTAGAGGATTGTCTTGGCACAGTAGGTAAAGTATTCTTAAATAGGTCTTTATAGTTTTTAATGTTTTTTCCTGATGTTATGACCCCTGCTATATTTTCTAATCCCTTTGCTGTTGTGTAGAAGACTCCGCCTCCGTATATAGCATTTATCTGAAGACTATTGAGGTTAGTTAAGTCACTACCAGGTGCAAAAAAGCCAAGTACACTCAAATTAGCGCCTTTTTGATGTTGCATCATAAACTGATGCCACCAAGTGACTTGCTGTCCTGCATCTGCTTTTTCATACAGTTTTGTTCCATCTGGGGCAAATGTCTGTTGTGAAGCATAGCCCCCGGTAGCAACACTTCTACTACTTAATGAATTAAAAGACTGCACCATTTTGCCATCAGGCCCTATTTGTATCTTTCCTACACCAAACTGCATCTTTTCTTCACCTCTATCCATAACCTTCTGTGCGGTGAACAATTCAGCTGTTTGTAGATTAGTGTATGAAGCAGATACAAGTTCACGAGTCTCAGGATTGAAATACCAACTGCCTTGAACATTAATCTTTTCTCCTGTGTTAGGGTCTTTTACAGAGAATACCCCATGTACGGCACTCTCATTGTAATGGGCTGACCTATTGCCTGTGAAGTTAGTATTAGTTACATCCCTTTTTGTTCCTCCTAATATATAAGTGCCTGTATCTGTTGTTGACTTATCAATATTGACTCTTTCTCTCTGATTACCTGTCTTGATGTCATCACCTATTCTTTCTCTCCTACCCTTATCAATACTTGAGACATCAAATTGACTTACTTTACCACCCCTGTCAGCGTAAGCCACAGAGACATTGCCTGTCTGAGGGTCAAATGCAAAGGTTGCCCTATCCCCTGCCTTTGCTTGAAAGTTCTTATAGCCAGCAGATTGCATATTTTCTGTTAGAGCCCTTGCTTGATCTTCTGTTAAGGTTGTAGAAACACTTGCATGTCTGCCCATAGCAAACTCAAGGGCATTTTTATCAGTTACAGACATACCTAATACCTTTTCCATAGCATTATCAAGAGCCTTGAACTTAGCAAATTCATTTAAGCCCTCTCTTGTTGTGAGGTATGCCTTAGCTTGGTCATAGGACATGCCCGTTGCATCTGCTATTCTTTGAGCGCCCTCTGCCATACCTTTCTCACTCAAAAGACCCATACTACCCATCATTTTCAGGTCATCTCCTGTTATTTTACCATCCTGTAATAGTTGCATAGCGCCAGACTTCTTGACATTGTCCATGAAACTTGACATCTGAGCAAAGTTTCTAACATCTATTCCCATCTCTTGAGCTGCCTTAACTAATCCCTCTTGCTGACCTAAACTTATGTTGTGTCCTGTTGCTAAATAAGCTGCATAACCCTGAGCATTATTCCCCCATACTTGATTGATTGCCCTACTGCCTGCTATGTGGGTATCAGCAAGGAACTGGTATCCTGCCTCAACAGAAGCGCCATGCTGTTTAGCAAAATCCTCTGCGAATGCCTTTCTCGCACCAGCGCTTGTAAGCGCCTGCTGATACTTATCACTTGCCATTAATCCTTGTGCTTGAGTTGGTGTTATTCCGTGCTGTCCTGCAACCTCTTGAAGTTTCTGAGCATCAATGTTTCTCGCACTCCATTCGGTATTAGCCACATTTCCCATTGCAGGTAAACCTGATGCACCCATAGACATACCTTGTTGAATCTGAAAGAACTTATTGGCTGCCATTCCTTGCATTGCCTCAGAGCCATGTATTTGCTGTGCTGCTGCGGTTGCAGCAAAAGAGGCTATCCTATCTGCTGCTGAGGGACTTGACGCCTCTGAGCCAGCGGACTTAGCAGTAAAAGAGACGCTTGATGCAACAGAGGATGCAAGGGAAGTAACTGCGTGTTCAGAGCCTTTAGCAAGTGCATAAGCCACAGTCGGGACCATCCATGCCATATATCCTGCCATTGCAGTCAATTCACTTACTGACTGATAGACGAATGGCATTGAACCTATACTAAACTTTCCGTAAGTAGCAGAAAGGACTCCTTCTGCTCGTGTGTTCACTATAAGATTAAGGATTGCATAGAGTGGAGACCACATCAGAAGCCAAAATAATAAAGTAAGATATGTTTGAATGTATTTACTACCTATTGGGGTAAGCATCATGAGAAACATAATAGGAAATAGTCCATACACAAAAGCCTCAAGCACCTGTCGCAGGATAGGTATATATTTCTTAGACAAGTCTCCTGCTACAGTCCACGAGGTCCTCTGTGTCTGTTCAGCTATCCCTGAAGCATAAGGGATAGCGCCTGCCCCTGAGCCAACATACATTGCTGTTTGAGCAAAACTACTCTTTAGGGCATTTGATACCATTGCTTGTTGTAGTGCACTTGTAGCGCTTACTGATGATATTCCAAGTAATCTATTAAAGACTGCTGGCAATGCTGTTGCAATGTCTATTTGCATAATCCTATTCATTGTAGTTAAAGCATTATTCGTCATAGTTCCTAAATTGCTGTTTAAAGTTGAATAAGCATTAGAGCATAGAACTGCCTGTCCAGCAGGATAATTCCGACTATAAGTCTTTGTATATATATGTCTTGAATGTCCGGGACTCATCATACTCCATATATTGTTTGCTTCAACCACTTGTTTTAGGTCTTTATCTCCCCATAAAACATCATGGAAGAAACAATCCTTAACAAAGTCATTAAGAGACTGACTAAAGTAAGGATCTGCAGGGACTACATCTTTAAAACTATCCAGAAGCATTACAGAAAAGGCATATCCAGTCTTACTGAACCTCATATCCGCTGGAACGGAAAAGTAGTTTTCCATCATCTTCGTTAAGCCTTTCTCAAGGGAAGTAAATAAGTGAGCAAACATACCTACGCCATAAGGGACATTACTTACAACTACTTGGGTGTTCTTAATCACATCATTTATTATTACATCCCTTTTAGGTATGTAAAAAAGACCATGTATAATGAAGAAGAAGGCTATATAACTAACCACACTCCTTGAGATATGCACGATATTCAAAGAGAACATAAGTTGATAGGCAAGAAATAGAAAGCCAAATAATATAGCTATCCTCATGAGGGTGGTATAACTACCATCCCCCATAATACCTACGATAGCTGTAAATATCTGGAATAAGAAATCTCCATTTCCGAATGAAAAGACTTCCATGCTACCTCAATCCCTTTGAGAAGACATAACTATCTAATAGTTTATTTTTGGCTAACTCTTGATAAATAAACTCCTTCATAGTCCTTTCTCTCATTGATAAGTCTCCTAACTGTTGGTATAACGTAGTCCAAACTTCCTTTAGTTTGCTCCTTGAGTATTCTATATCTTTACTAATATCATCTCTTATGCTAGTTAACATTGCTACAACATGCGAAGGCAACTCGTTGTCTTTCTCAGTTATAGAAGCGCTTAAGAGCCCTCTTACTGTCTTACTAACAGCGCTTGCAGCACCGTAAGCAATGTCGTAAGCAATAGGTCTTTTAAGTTTTTCAATAAATCCCCCAGTTAAAAGATAGTCTGCATCTCCTCCCAGTCTATCAACTAATACTGCTAATGACAATAACCTAAAGATTGGAACTCGTGAAGCATTGATAAGTTTAATTTCTTCTGCTGACGGTGCTGCGCCTATTTTTATCTTATTTACGATGTTAGTGAGAGCCTCTTCCACTTTCTTTTCCAGTCCTTGAGTTGGTGAGTTTACTGTCTGACAATTTCCTTGTCCAGGCGAAGGATTAGTTTTAATTTTATACTCTCCAGATACCATTGCATCAATTACATTGCCTCTATCTTCTGCCAAGTCATAACAACCAAAGTCTTGAATTATTTTAGGTAAACCTTCTCGATTTCCCGTATCCTTATTCTGATAAACATCACCAAACTGCGCCCTGAATAGACCCTCAAAGGGGAAAGCACCAGCATCTATCTTGAGGAAGGCTTGTCTCATTAAGGGGGTAAGAAATGAAATCTTGCCTTGTTTCATCTGACATTCTCTTCTCTCTTCTGCACTGCGCAAATTATAGCAGTCATACTCACTTGCATAATGCTTTATCCATTTTTTCCAGCTCTCAGTAACATCTACAAGAGATTGAGTCAGAGCGGTAAACCAACTTGTTGTTTCTCCAGAAACTTGTGAATGTCCTACCGCTTTTGCGAACTCAGTTCCTATAAAAGTTCCAATAGCTTTTGCAGCCTGACAACTATCCACATTCAGTTGGTTTATTATGTCAGCGATGTTTTCAAGCGCTGTTATTACATTATCACAAGCCTCGCAAAGGGTTTTTAAAGCAATCTTAAATGCAAAGGCTGGCGCAGCAGATAAGATTACTTGTAACTTCTGAACGAGGTGTTTAAAGTCCAAATAAGAAAAGCCTCCCCAGACTATGTCAATACCACTACAGCCAACTTTAAGCCTTGGCGCTGTAAAGGACACAAGTGGAGGGTCTTGCATATTCCATCTTACTGAAGCAGAGCCTCCGACATAGTATCCTCTTTCCTGTCCTTGATAGGCTTTAGGAGTAAGATTTTGAATCTGAGACATTAGGCTACTTAAGTAGCCTCCCATGTTAGCTGTTGTAGGGCTTGCTGTTATAACTAACATAACAGTAATTACTGTTATTGCCGTAAGTCTCTTCCAGTTTTTCATAACCTCCTCCTTTTTGTTTAGAAACTTGGATGTTGACCTGTTTTATGGTATCTATAATAAAAAACCAACCTGTCAACAACATCATCAAGAGTGATGATGCCCGTTCCTATTGGCTGAAATATTGGTCTATCCTGTGCATCTCTCATGACTGAAATCATCGTAGGAGTAGCCTTGACTTGAAAATGCTCAAACATATTAGGCTGAACAGAACAATCCTTAAATGAGTTATCACAGTAATCACTTGAGATAATCTTAACCGCCATGCCATATTCATTTCTTAACTTATCTATAATTTTGTTCTGTCTATGACAATAAGGACACTCCCCTGAGACAAAGAAGAACATACCGACAGTATCCTTCATTTCTCTCATTATCTTTGTCTTCTCATCACTTAATATTTCTGCTCTTGCCTGCGCCCCATAAACATTTCCTGGATTTTTAGTAGTCATATCAAGCTCAGGGTGCTTTAAAAGAACATCTCTCCACACATAGGCAAACTTCACTGACTTTACTCTTGCATAGTCCTGTATCTTCATATATGCGTGGACTTTATCAGGCTTAGGGTCATAGACTGCTTCCTCTTTAACCCTCTCCATTAACTTCCTGAACTTCTCTGCATCAAGAGTATCAAGATACTTAGGGTCTCCTACTTTAGCCCAGTCTATCTTATCTTCTTCTTTCTTCTTCTCATCTTTCTCTTTCTTCGGTAATTCCTCGCACTTCTCTCTAAAATACCAACCTCTTTCTCTATCTTTATAGTATTGCTCTTTAACCTGACAATCCTTAATAGGCGAGGTTGTGCCCTTTACTGGTATAAGAAGGAACATACTTAATGTGAAACTAATCAGTAATCTCACCTAACACCTCCTCGAGATGGATTAGCCTGGTTCTGTAGCCAGTTTTGAATCCCTCTACTAATATCAGTAGTATTTACATTTACTTTCCCTTCTATCTCTGAAATATACTCGCTTAGGTCAATAGAGGAGAAATCAAGTTGAGAGAACTCCTCTGGAGTAAAACCTTTGCAATCTGGCGTCTTAGGTGAACCCCAACCTTTACCTATTTGAGGTCTCCCTTGTTCATGTAAAATCCTTGATAGTTTTGACCCAAAACAGCAGTAAGTCTTCTTCCTTTGCAGGCAGATGCCCAGAAACCTTACCCTCCTAGAGCAATAAGTCCCTACTTCGTAACAGAGACCAGCTTGCTTTTTCTTCTTTAACTCTCTTTCTTCTTGATTACACCAACTCCTAAACCACCCAGAAACATTGCAACAGTTAGAAAATATCGTCATAAGAGAGGTTGGTCTGCATCTTCTATCCTGCCCACTCATCATCTTGAAGTTTGTGCACACCTTACTCTGATCTATAACCACATCTGGTCCTGAAGGGACATCATCCTCTACTATATTGCCCTGCGAACTCAGACATGGAGTGCATTTGCGAGTATTCCAATGAAGTATCCCGAATAACTCATTAGGAACAGTCCTGTATTCAGTAGCCACTTCAATAGACGGGATTGAGTTTATACACTTAATTTCTTTTCGTATCCTATCTACTTGAGCGCTGCCACAAGTCAACAGTCCTTCCTTAACCTCTGTATTTAGATTGCACTCATTCAAACCCTGTTGAGACAGTCCTGCACTACAGAAAAGAGGATTTCCTGAGCATGAAGACATATTTGAGTCAATAATTAAAGTTTGTGAAAGCGACTCAGTGTAATAAGGCGGATTAGGCGAACAAGTCCTTGTATATATCTTTTGTTCATACTTAGTGCAAAGACAGGCTGTTTCAACCTTTTCCCACTCATTAGGGAACTTAGCGCATCCTTGAGTCCTATAGTCTTTAGGTCTCCAGTTTCTACCACTAAAGTCCTGAACTGAATAACAAGATTTAGTATTAAAGAAAGCATCGTGATATAAAACACCATCTTGTATCCAGAACGGTCCAACTCCGTATTGTTGCGCAATAAACTCTCTGAATTGTATAGAGACCGGAGAAGCCCCATAAGAGTTTGCAACACTCTCATAATTACTCATTGTAGTTGCACTATTTGTTGTAGCAAAAGTGTTAGTCTGTCTATCTACCTCTAAGTATCTTCTATTCAAAATTGGAGCAGAATTGTTACATAGCGGATCATTAGCATCTACTGGACATACCCAGTCTGAAGGTGTGCAAGGTGGGGCAACCTCACACTTGCCACTTGTAGGGTTATAAGTGTAATCAGAAGGACATTCAGGCGTCCCATTTGCACTACACTTGCCTATCAGCGGATTAAAGGCGCCTTCATTTGAGCATAGAGGTTGACTCTCACACCTGCCTGTCAATGAGTCGTAAGTTGTTCCAGCAGGACAGAAAGGCACTCCGTCGGTTTCACACACATTTGCAGATTGATCAAAGGTCGCTCCTGCTGGGCAAGTGGCATTAGCCTGACAATTCCCTGTCAATGAGTTGTAAGTGTATCCTGAAGGGCAGTTATATGTTGGTGTTGCCTCACATGTACCTGTTGAAAGGTTTAGACTACCTCCTACTGGACAAGTGGGATTAGCCTGACACCTGCCTGTCAATGAGTTGTAAGTGTATCCTGAAGGGCAGTTATATGTAGGTGTAGTCTCGCACTTATCAGTAGTAGTATTTAAAACGCCTCCACTTGGACAAGTGGCTGATACATGGCACACCATAAATGTATTATCCCATGAACCCCCCGATGGACAGTTATATATTGGTGTTGACTCACATCTACCTGTTATTTCATTAAAAATTGTTGTGGGCAAACAGATAGCATTTGCTGCACATACCCCCCCAAATGGGCAAGAATTAGATATAGGTGCATAGTAGCAAACATCATTTGTAGTATCTAAAGTCCCTGTTAAACAAGTTGCAGTCCCTATACATAACGACCCTGACTGACTATAGCCACCTGGACAAAACAGATTATTAAAGCAATTGCCCTGTCGTGTGCAAACACCACCTGAGCAAGGATAGCTACCTAATGGACAGGTTTGAGAGGTATTAACGGTAAAATATATTGAACCAATGAGGTTAACATCATATACATCAATTCTATTACCTGCACCCTGAACATCAAGATAATTTGGTCTATATGCAGCTCCTGATATATTTATATTTGAGCCTGAGAGGGTGAAGGTCATACTACCAAGAGTCCCCCCGCATCCATAACATACCCAGTTTAGAATATTTCCGCTTGGACTTGTATCCCACCTTCCTGATTCCCACATCCTTCCTTGAATACTTATACTACTGCCTGAAACATAGAATTCTAAACAGGAGCCGTCTCCTAAATCAGCTCTGTTACCGTAATAGTGAGTGCACAATTTATTTCCCTGTCCATAAAGATCAATAAAAGCGAATTTCTGAGCCCTGCCAGTAACAGTTATCCCTGCAGAAGAGCAAGAAGAAGTCTGCTGACAGGCGTTATAACAAGTGGCGTAATCACCATATTGTTGATAATTTATATCGCAACGATAACCTGTTGATAGTGTAATCTCACATCTATCCGTTGTAGTGTTATAAATTCCATTTGAAGGACAAGTTGGGGATAACTCGCACCTGTTACGAGCAGCATTATAAGTGCTTCCAATTAAGTTGTATCCTGAAGGACAGCTCTGAGTAGCTGTTCTTTCACATCTACCCGTTGTTGAGTTATAAGTTGTTCCAGTAGGACAGGTAGGAGTAGATAGACACCCATGTGTAGGATTGTAAGTATATCCACTTGGGCAAGAATTAAATGTAGGTGTATAGTAGCAAACACCATTTGCACCGTCTAAGGCCCCTGCTGAACAACCTGGAGTGCTTACACATAACGACCCTGACTGACTATACCAACTTGGACAAGACGGATTATAAGAGCAATTGCCCGGTCGTGTGCAAACACCACCTGAGCAAGGATAGCTACCTAATGGACAGGTTTGAGAGGTACTAACGTTAAAATATATTGAACCAATGAAATTATTGGCACCTTTATATCCTTCAATTCTATTACCAAAAGTCCGAAGATCAAGATAATTTGGTCTATATGCAGCTCCTGATATATTTATATTTGAGCCTGAGAGGGTGAAGGTCATACTACCAAGATACTCTCCCCCGCTGCATCCATAACATACCCAAGCTATCTGATTGCCGTATGGTTGTGCATCCCACCTTGCTGATTGCCACATCCTTCCTTGAATACTTATACTACTGCCTGAACCATAGAATGTTAAACAGGAGCCGTCTCCTAAATCAGGTCTGTTACCGTAATACTGAGTGCACAATTTATTTCCCTGTCCATAAAGATTAATAAAAGCATATGCCCAAATCTGGCCACTAACAGTTACCCCTGTCACTGAAGTATAGCAAGCAGAAGTCTGCCGACAGGCGTTATAACAAGTGGTGTAATCACCATATTGTTGATAATTTATATCGCAAAGATACCCTGTTGATAGTGCAACCTCACATCTATTCGTTATAGCGTTATAAATTCCATTTGAAGGACAAGTTGGGGATAACTCGCACCTGTTACGAGCAGCATTATAAGTGCCTCCAAAAGGACAGGAAGGTCCTGGTGTAAGTTGACATTGTTTTAATGCAGTATTCCAACTTCCTCCAGACGGACAAGTAGGAGATACCCAACATACACTTCCGTCCCAATTGTATCCAGACGGACATTCACTTGTAGAAGATGCTTCACACCTATTAGTTAAGGTATTGTAAGTCCCTCCTGGAGGGCAAGTAGGATTGGCCTCACACCTGCCTGTCAATGAGTTGTAAGTTGTTTCACTTGGGCAGGTGGGAGTAGAACTTACTTCACATCTATCCCTAACATTGTTATAGGTATATCCAGGAGGACAGTCTGGGGTTTTCTCACATGTCCGAGTGAATGAGTTATAGGTATATCCTGATGGGCAAGATATAGTAGGACTTGCCTCACAACTATTAGTAGCGCGGTTATAATCCCCTCCAGGAGGACAGTCTGGGGTTCTCTCACATGTCCGAGTGAATGAGTTATAGGTATATCCTGATGGGCAAGATATAGTAGGACTTGCCTCACACTTATTAGTAGCGGGGTTATAAACCCCTCCAGGAGGACAGTCTGGGGTTTTCTCACATGTCCGAGTGAATGAGTTATAGGTATATCCATCAGGACACAACATGACTACCTCTCCAGAGCATCTACCTACTGTAGGGTCAAAGGAAACTCCAGATGGACATTGAGATTCTTTTACACAGATATGCAGATTTGAGTCATAGTAATACTCTGCTGGACACTGTAAAGCATTTATCACCTCACACTTGCCCGTTGCATTATTGTATAGCCCTCCTCCTGGACATAAGCAGGAACTTCCACATTCTGTTTGACAAGTAGAAAGTGAGAAGTATTCCCGAGAGTTCTGAGTGCATGTATATTTATACATTGGAGTAACAACACCCCCAAGATTTTGACAATCATCACATATTCCACCTGTAGGCGTGCTACCACAATCAGCATATTGGGTATCACTGTAAACACACCTATAGACATAAGGTATTTCATGCTTTACACAATTACCGAAAGATACTCTTGAGCATGGCAACATCTCTGAGCAGTCATTAATTTGTCCGTTTCCATCGATGTCCACTCCACATCTCACGCCGTCATATCCATTAGTATCGTTACAATGATAATCACCATCTACTGAACCATAAGTAATACATGGAAGTATGAGTAAAATTAAAATAGACAGTAATAACTTATTGCACACATTCTCTATCATTGATAGCTTCCACTAAAGCTCCTAACACACCTGCTGCCAAACCAAAGCCATCAGGACAGGCACAGTCTTTATATATTGTCTCGTCTGAAGATAAGGGACAAGTATAAGTAGTCTGTCCGTTGACAGTTTGCTTGTCGCAAGTCTTTAGAAAGTAGTCGTTCCTGACATTACTGTTAGGTTCTGGTGTTGTAGGTTTTTTTACCATACAAGAGATTTCACAATCCTCTGCCTTTAACTCCTCTGGGTCAAAGGTTTCTATTACACAGTCGCAGTTTTTCACAATTGAATAGCCGTCATTTGGACAAGCATATTGGTTGTCAGCTATCTTGATGCAATTCCTTACCTCATTTCTATAACCTCTAGGCATAGAGGTATCTGGGACTTGAATGACACATCCTACTCTGCATTGTTCAAGCTCTATACAATCTCTATATATTCTCCTACTCCTTTCGAGGGGATTTCTATTTTGTGGATTAGGGTCATAATCACAATATAAACCTGTCTTATTGGCTGGGGTTTGATATTTGCACTGGAGTTCAACATATTCAGACTTTTTACAAACAGGGTCATACTGACACTTCTTTGTTGTAGCGCTATACTGAGCGTTTGAATAACACACAGGAGAAGCATCACAAGGACAAGGGGGCGGACTTGCTTTTTCACATCTATCAGTAGAAGGATTAAAGACAAATCCTTCAAACTCAGAACAAATAGGGTTATGCTGACATTTATTTTCAGAGGCATTGTAAGTAAAGTCTTTAGGGCATATCATCTCTCCGCCTCTTGACTGACACTCAGCATTAGAATCACTGTATGGCTCAAGGTTATAATCTATCTGAACAATACAAGTTGGGGTTGCGTCTTTGTTGTGTGAAGGTCTTTGGTATGACACTTTATCAGAGTTTAAATTGTCTGCGGTATTAACTATAGGCTGGACTCTATTTACTTGGGGGTTCTGATTGCCTGTTCCTTTACACTCGTAACTTCTCTCAATCCTCCACCAGGGCTTACACACAGTCCCCACAACAGTATAGTTCTTACAAGTAGGCTCAATGGTGTTGTTTGTTGGGTTTCCGTTCTGAATTGTTTGAACTCTGTTATTCTGAGCATCGTAATACCACTCGTTGATTATCTTGCAGTTGCTTTGCTCATAGGAAGTGCATTGATTACTCAAGGTCTCTCCAACTGGAGGCGAGACGGTAATGGAGAAGTTATTACAAGCAGGCACATTATCAACATTAACTGTGTATGTGCAGTAAGAATTATCAACTCCACAGTTATGTGAAAGCCATATCTTCATAGGGTCAACATCAGACAAACACCTTACATCAGCGCCAATATCGTTAGGTGATGTGTTATCTCCATCTACCCTTCTATTAACTGAAAAACGACCTATCTCAGAGGCTGTTGAGTTTCCTCCATAAAGTAATGTTCTTCTTATCTGGACATCTGGTGGGTGATTTGCATTAGTTCCACATGGCGCTCCTTCCCAAAAAGCCCATGCTTCTAACTGAAGTTCTTTTCCAAAGGCATCACACCTTATCCTAAACATAGAGTTATAATCCCATCTGTTATTGGGATACTTAAAACATATCTTGTTGCTGTCTGAATATCCCGCTGGATAGTAGAGGGCATTAGCCTCACAGATAATGCCATTTTGGGGTCCCTTTGCATCTATTATGTTTCTTGTAATTGAACAAGAGGCTAATCCTCCTGATGAGCCAGCGAAGTTCTGCGCCCCTTGATTAAGACCAGAATATGCTTTACATGAAGGGTCTGTGCTGTTAGCGCTACAAACTATAGACCTCTGTATTGCAGCATCCTGCATTGTGTAAGGATTATCGTAATACTTCGTTGCTGAAGTGTCTTGATTTTGTCCTGCACAATTCTTTACTTCCCCTGCATAGTATGTTGCTGTATAGCCACTGAAAGAGGAATTAGTTATAGTTTTTCCTGTCGCTTCAGCATACATCTTTGAGATAGAACCGCCTGCATAAGTAGGTGGCTGCGCAAGAGGGTCTAAGCATCCATTTAACTCCCCAGAGGGAACTGAACTTACATATCCTGAACCAGACACATTCCATCTATACCAAGAACTCGTGCCCGTTCTATAGCCGTCTATACATATTTTTGTAACACTGAAAGAGTTTGTGCTGTCTAATATTCCATCGTTATTCGTATCAGTCTTAACAGTAAGTGATGTTTCACTTACTGTTACTTCTATGGCTTTTTTTTCGTTTTGAACATTCCCTAGCCCACATAGCGTTGTAGCATCCCCTGTCTTTGTATTGTCAATCGTTTTAAGAGGAGTATTTTCTTGAGTCAGTGGGGTTAAAAACCTGTCCCTTACTGCCTCACCACTGCCGACCTGAGACTTCACTTGTCTATCCATAGAACTTGCTGCATCCTTACTCCGTTGGTCAAGAGCATAGGCAGATTGTATATTCAGTAATATCCCTAAAAACATTAACAAGACTATTTTTGACATATCCTCTCATCCTTACTTATCCTTTTATACTCTTTACCATCAAGAACTACTACAACATCTTTATCAGTATCAATCTTTATCTTTTTTTCCATACTACAATCCCTGAAAAACTCATTCCTAACGAAGTTAATTCTTACTTCCGTTGCCCCTTCTACCCTTGATTCATACTTGTAGCAGAAAGGGTATGGCGCAAGTATTGAGCAATATAACCCCATCACAAGACTAAAACAAGCAACAATCTCTTTTGTTATAGACCATCCAAACAAAGTCATCTCCTATAAAAGGTGGATTTTTAGCGTGTGTCCACAATAAACCCGTTTTCCCTATCACCATTCTCAATTTCTGAGGAATCGGATGTAATAAGAGAAGGTTATACTGCCCCTTAATCCACATTGGCATTGGATACCTTTGACACCAACCCTTCACCGCTGGTGGTCCAATAGTGCCCCACAAAAGTAACTCTCTATGCAGTTTTGCTATCATTTTACCTGCAAGACCAGCTTGAGCTTGAACATAGCCTGATGCAGACATATTCTGACTCATAGGGTAAGTAGAGCCCCAAGAACCCATACACCAGAACAAGGGGTCAATACCTCTATGTACCGTTGCAGCGGTGCTATCTGTTGAACACGCTAACTGAGCGGCTGGATTAGCAACCAAAAATGCCTCTGGACCGAGCAGCGTTGCCCACATATCGTTCTGCCAGAGGGGGTCAAGTTCAGTGAAATAGAGAAAGTCAAAACTTCTAAGTGGACTAAGGCACATAATATCTATAAATAAGCCAATTATTGCCCAAATTGGATAGATAATCATGTGAATTTGAGCAGCCGCAGTTCTTTCTTTTGTCTGAACTTCGTCTTCACTCTTTCCTTCAGCGAGGGTATTGTAAGGAACTGGCAGTTGCATTCCTGCTGAAGGCGAACACCATGGATGCTTTACGGTCTCCATTAGATGTCCTGCTTCCCAAAGGGAAAGCTTTATTCCTATCCTAAAAAACAAAGGTGGTGGCAATTTACAAATACAAAGAGGAGAACCTGGAACGGAGTTCCAGTCATCCACACCTTTAAAATCAATCACCTTTATTCCCCCCAGTCTGAGCGGGAAGATGTTATACAATGTTACCATGCTTGTCGTTAGTATCTTTATTGCAGTTCCAGGGTTAGCCTTACACCCTGGTCTAACAGCCAAAGCTTTTCCTTCAAGCATAGTGGTTAGAAGAATAACGGCTATCAAGGACACACTTATTATCTTCTTAATTTTTAGCATCTCTTGCCTTCTCTATGACAGAGTGAACATCTACTCTCATCTTGTTTTTTTCTCTATACACAATACTTATTGTGTTTCTGAGTTTTAGCCTCTCCACCATTATCTCCTTGAGATAATACACAGGCTTCTTCATCTCCTCTGCAAGTTTGATAAAACTTCCTTGAGTTACAACTAACATAGCGTTTTTCATTCTTGGGTCATTCTCTTTCATCTTCTTCTTAACCCACTCCTTCTCTTTAGTGTTTTCTCCATTAAAGATAACAAGAGGTGGTGGGTCAACAGGCATATAATCAAGAGGGTTAAAGGTGTATCCTTTAGGATATATAATCCCTTCCACTTTACCCTCTGAGTTGACTTTAGGAATATCAACATCAAGTGTATATGTCATATCCACCAAGTATGAGTAACTCTTCTCTGCTATTTGCAGACTTGCTAAGTCATGAGGCTTATGATTCCTCATCTTGGTTTCAAGTTCTTTTCTTATCTTTTCCACATCTACCTTCTTTATCTTCTCCTCCATCTCAACGATTGCATCTTTCTCCTCAATAGGATAAGTATTCCCATAAGTTCCAAGAGGAGTAATAGAAAGCATTAATGATATAGCGATACTTACCATGACTATTCCCTGTAATAAGTTAAGTAGCCTTTTGGTAAATCTGTCTCCTTAGTCTTTGGTTCGTATATCCCCCAGAACCAGGGGTATTGGAGATAAAAAAACGATGGCAATGTTTTTTTGAAGTGCGAATAAAGCCTTGATAGAATCAAAGCCACAATGAACCCTGTTATGATGCTACGAGCAGGAAGGAAGATTATAAAGCAGAAAGCAAAAGGAAATACCTCATCTACCTCCCATAACAAAAACTGAGGCGGATTGTCCGCCCATCTCGGAAATCTTATATCTACCATCACTACCCCCTTATTGAGAGAAAGAGAAGATGAATATCTTCTCTTTCTCAGTTATAGCTGGTTAATACTAAAAAGTTGCCCCACCCATATTTGTGATGATGCCTGGCAGAACAAATACGAGTGCTGCAACGATCAATCCACCGAATACCCAGAAATACTGTCCGCTCTGGAAACCTCTTAGAGCGCCTAAAATACCAACAGCAAGACCAAAGATAATCGCAGGAAGTCCTGTTGCCCAGCCTGATACTCGGTTATAGATGCTCTGGAACTCTGTGCCATTACTTAAGTTTGCAAAGGCAGATGTTGCTGTTAATACTGTTAAAGCCATAATTAATAAGACCAAACACCTTTTGTTCATTTGTTGCTATCTCCTTTAAGGCTGTTTTAGTTTATTGATAGTGATTTCTACTCTTCTGCTCTCAGCAGGGGAAGCCTTATAGCAACACTTCCCAATTCCATCTACTTCAAGTAGTTTGTCCTGTGGCACACCCAATTCCTGTAATAGCTTACTGACGGCTATTGCCCTTTTCAGGGCAAGCCTGTCATTAGCCTCCTTACTTCCAGTATCACAGGTATAACCCTTAACCCTGATACTCTCTATTGAAGGAATTTGAGTGCTTAATGGTCTTAAATCATCACCTCCTTTCGGGATAGATTTACCAAGAGGAAAATACACGACTTTATTTTCCTGAACTACTACTGGTTGTTTTTCCGCAGGCTTAGGCACTCTCATAATGACACCGACAGGCTGAACCGTTGGAATAGGTCTAAACTTAGTTGGCAAAGGTTGTTGTTCTAATAAGACATGCCTCTTGTCTTCAAGATAAATAATAGGGCTTATATTAGGCGCAGAGCCTATATTTACTGCTAACTGTCCAAAGTCAGCAGAGTGAGCTATTGAATTAAATAGAAGAATAAACAGCGCTATAATCAGATGCAAAGATTCCTCTTTGCCTACGGCACTCTCTGGCTTTACCCAGAGGTAACTCCCTTTAAGGGGTGATGGGCTTTTAAAAATGCCCTATAAGACCTCTCCATATCGTAGGACTGTTATGGAGGTAATCGCCTCAGATTAATATTTCCGAGGGTAAGGGGTAGCTTACTTAAAAGACTTATTCTTATATATCTTTTTATTTACTTTTTTTACTATAAAAGGGTCAACATTAACGACCCTGACCTCCTTTTTTTTGAGCATTTTCCTCACCTTTGCAGGAGTTGTCTTGTAGCAAAACTTACCGTTACTTAATACTGTAATTAATTCGTATTTTTTGGGCATCTCCCTGTCTCTGTAAGACTTGATATATTTTCCAAGCATATTTTTTTCTTTTCTCTTTATTGTTTGCGTTGTAGCAGCCTACTGCTTCCCATGTTGAGCCATGCTTTTTGATGCAATCAGAAAGTATCCAAGCCCCAACCTTTACATTTAGACAAGGGTCTGAAAGCGCTACCCAAGTCTTATGTCCAATGATTTTATACCAAGATGAGTTTATCTGCATAACCCCATAATCAAAAGTTCCGTTTTTATTCTTATTGATAGCGAGAGGATTGAAGTTCGACTCTACCCTTGCTATCGCATATAAAAGCTCCGCTGAAACATTATACATAGCGCCAGCCTCCTGAAAACAGAAAGCATGAGACTTACAAGCAGTTAAAATTAGTATAAAAACAGCCAATATCCCTTTCCTCATTATACACCCTGTTTTTCTAAGTCCCTCTTAAAACAAGGGACTTAGATACAGGGCTGGAGGGAGGGGCATGAGGTGTAAGCCTCTTACTTATATAATATACATAAGGGGGTAACCCTGTTAATTTATAAGAACTTATCAAAGGTTATCTCCTTTTTCTTTTTTTTCTCTTTTACCTTTTCTCTATCCTTCTTTATTATCTTTTTCTCATCTACTTCTAAAGACTCAACCAACTCTTTTCCTGATTTAGAGAGTAAATAGTAAGTCAGCGCCTTCTCAATAAGATAAGTTTTTTTCCTTTTTGCTCGTGTTAAAGCCTCAATCAGGATAGGGTCGTGTATGTTAAGTTCTATCCTGAATACCATTAGATTACTCTTGAGCCTTTATCTCGAAACCTACTGCATTAGCGAACTCTGGTTCAGGGACTACCTCAATCTTTACTTTTTCTGACTTGATTCTATCTTTGATGAGTCTCGCCCCGCCACCAAAAAATAACACCGTGTCAAAGGTTACGACTCCACCGTGAGCTTTAAGGTCTCCAATAATCAAACCAAGCATTTCCTCAATGTATTCCATTGAGGCGTCTTCAATCTCAGGCGTGAGGTCTATCTTGTCAAATCCAGACTGTATATACCCTGTCTTGACAATATAATTAATCTCAATAGGCGTAAAAGACTTTCCTCCAAAGCCTTTTTTCTGAAGCGTTGGAAGAAGTTTATTAACTGCCATCTCGTGCAATCCCTTCTTGTAAAAGGTCTTGCCGTAGAGAATCTCTTTCTCTTCACATGAGTATAGGGTGTATATGATGGTGTTAAAGCCTATGTCTATACCCAAGATATTACCTTTACATTCATTATTGGCTATGTATGCCTTTATGCCCCCTAATCCTTGAGGGTAAATATATACATTCTCGAAGGTAAAGTTATGTGAGTTAATCTCTAAACTTTCTAATTCACTGATTAACTCTCTTATGCTGCTTAATTTTCCCCTTCTTGCTTTATCGGACTCTAATCTCCAGAACTCATAAGGCAACCCAACTACCAAAGTAGAGAGATTCTCGGTCGTCTTAGATTTTGTAAGACAAACACCTACAAATAGAGGATACATCTCAACTAACTCCTCTACCGTCCTGATATACTGGCTTCCTGTCTCAAGTAAGGCTTTCTCTCCTACTATATACACATCATCGCCATATCTATAACTCTCAATAGAGTCCCCTTTAGTTTTTCTATAACAACTTGATACCATGCCTTTCTCAGTCTTATTGAGCCACTTTGCTGAACTAAAGCCCAAATCAACTACGAATATACTCATCACAACCTCCTTCTTAGCATCTATATTTATAAATACATTTGAGGGTAACCCTAATTTATTCCTCAGATGTTATTAGTGGTTCAACTTTCGTAATTTCCTTTAGTTTTCCAGCTTTAAGTTCCTCAAGACTCGACACACTTTCACTGAAAGCCTCTGCAAGAAAAGGGGTATAGTAACCCTTTAGGGGCTTCTCATGAGTCATTGTTACGATGAAATTTCCACCAAAATAAGTTTCTTTAATTAGACCTCTTGCTATGGCATCCTTCTCTCTTTTAAGTTTCTGGATAACTGTAAACATGATATTTCTTTTCATTTCCCTTGAAGAGTCCATAAGGGCTACATCAGGGTCATCCTTGCCAAGTTTTTTAACCACTTCTTCAATAACGCCTGTCTGGAAATATACATATCCGTTAGGCATAGAAAAAGACCTCCACCTACTTCCATCCAGACGATTAATGAATGGCTTTAGTTCTTTAAGGAAAGTATCACTATCAAACCACTTTAAGGGCATTTCTTTTGGGATGCTCTTATGTTCACTCTCTTTCTCAGTTTCGGGGGGTGAGAATATATCTTTATTAACTTCTGAAGACACCTCAGTAAAGATACCCATTGACTTGTTTGTATTGGCTTCCTCTTCTGTATCAGACTTTGCACTTTTTACCTTTGACTTAATATCTTCTTTAGTATCTGAAGGAGTGGGGTCTTCTTTCTCATCTTCATCTTTTCTATTCAAACCTAATTCAGCCATTTCCATTCTTCTTGCGAGATGGTCTGCATTTCTTAGACTTTCACTAAGAACACCCTTTGGTGTTCTGTGATGCTCAGTTATTGCCCTACTTATCTCATCTTTGAACTGCAATTCTCTATATCCCTTTAGTCCCTCAAGGATAGTGATGCTTATTAGAGGGTGGTCTCCCATTGAATATAACTTCTTTCTCATAGATGGCAACTTACCTAAGTCATGCCCTAATGCTGTTATCAGAACCTTTGGGAGCATAGCAGCCGAGTTTCTGAAGGCTTTTATCATGTTCTCAGCAACATTGATTGTATGTTTATAAAGCGGCACTTGAGCAAGTATATCGTAGGTATTTTTATCAGCATAACTTTCAGGCTCTCCTTTACTATTTACCACCGATGGACAGTCCCCTTCTTCATCTAAAAGAGTAAGGATTTCTCGTATAACATCTCCAGCAGGGGAGTTGCTGAATGTCTTATCTTTGACATACCTATCGTATATATCCTGAATCTCCCCATGATTGTATTTGACCTCTTCATTGTCCTTATTAGTCTGTGAGTTTTCTTCTCTCCAGATATTTGCAAGTTCTTGTATGGATATGGTCATATTTTTGTGCTTTGTCCAAATAGATGATAACGCCTCTATTGCAATCTCATGTTTATTACCCCCAGTCTTTTTAGAAAGGGAGAAATACAAGATAGAACTTACTATTGCTACAACCCCGCTAATCACTATAATTACTTCTATAATCAATGCTCTTTTTCTCCTTTTTGTTCCTTTTTGATGTCCAGATTGATATTAGGAAACTTCACAGTGATGTATTGCTTTTCGACATCGTTTGTCATGCCCATATACCTACCCTCATAACTCATCATATAGAATTTTCGTTCAGGGAGATTCATTACATCAGAGGGTTTTAGGGCTGGTTCTTCAACCTGCCTCATAGAGATTCCTCCTCCAACACTCAATATTGGCGAGTATCTTCTTGCCTCTCCGAAGTGTTCAACGACATACTCTGCCGTCTCATAGTCAGGCACTCTCATAAAGACCTTTGTGTTTGTGTTATCCAGTATGACCTTGCCAGTCTCTTGACCTATGGTTGCATAAAGCTGATTAACGCTCTGGCAGAACCCGTGCATCCACAAGCCCGCACCTCCCGCCTTAGCGAACATCTCCTCTATTCCGTGATAGAGGACGCTCTGAGCTTCATCAACATACACACAGAGTGGGGGAGTGATTACCCTATTCGATGCAAGCACCCTACCCACAAAAGACTGTATCATTGAGACCACTACCTTACCTAAGGTGCATGACGCCTTTCTGGTAAGTAGAGATGCTGTCTGAACAATGAGAATCACCCTCTCATTGTTTTCTAATCTTTTAATGAACTTATTTTCATCTGCTTTGCCTATTATCTTGCCTATATTTCCTGTTGTGAGTTCCATAAGGGCTACACGCAAAGAAGATGAAACCTTGCCATAGTAATCTGCTGGGCTATCAAGTATCTTCTGTATATCAAGACTTAACTGTCTTGCCTCATGAGAGTCAATAGAGTCTATCTCAACTTTAAGTCTCTCAAGTTCTGAACGAGAAATCTTATTTTTTACATCATTAAGGTTAAATGAAGGAGCTTTCCCTTCATTCTTTGCAAGGATTAACAATCCCATAACTACAGCAAGACTAATTTCGTATGAGACATTGAAAAAGAACTTCTCTTTGCCTACTTCAACTCCTGATACTATATGTCCTACTAACTCCTCTGGCATAAAGTAGTATGCCAAGGGGTCAATAATTGCACTATAATCAGGGAAGACAGGAGTAATGAGCATTAACTCGTTATGTCTCCCCTCTTCAAAGGCAACCTGAACAATCTTTGCAAAAAGACTATGGTCTATCTTTGGGTCAATAACAACTACACTATTGCCCTTTCTTATGTCCTGCTCTATCATTAACTCTTGAAGTTTTGTCTTTCCAACCCTTGTTGTGCCAAAACACCAGAAATGCCCTTTCCTGAATGAGTCAGGGATTTTTATATCTACTATGTCTGTTCTTGGTCTATTTAACTCCTGACCATAACCTAATACCGTAACAGGCTCATTACGTTTGAAGAGTTTATTTATTATTTTGTTGATACTTAACAATTATCCTCTCCTGTAGTTCTTTAGAGACATCCAAGATGCACTCTTTTGGGATTCTCTTACTAACTCTCACTTTACTTACATATCCTGCTATTCTGTTTTCACAGGCTATCTCTATATCTTCTAATAATTTATTACGCACTGATTTTTTGAGTAGTTCAACTACAAGACTCTTAGAAGTTCTACTTAGAATTACCATATTATCTACGGGTTCTGATAAGGTTACGATTCTATTGACATAAAAATTATAATATTCTCCAAGTCTGTATTTGCCTCGTTCTTTTGGGGGCTGATTTTCTACTTTACAGATGCCGTATATATTTTTATTACTATCTAACTCAACATACAAACTTCCGTCTGGTAGATTTTTTTTGATGTATCCGCCTACAACTGTGTTTATTAGGTTTTTAATCTCGTCATATCTCTTGATTGCCTCTTGCAGATATAATGCCTTTCTCAAGACCGACCTAATATGTCTAACTATTGATTTATTTACATTACTGATGGGTAGAATCTTCTTGTCGCTGTCATAAATATATATCTCCCCTCTATCAATATTACATTCAACATCCTTATTTGTTGCCTTCATTAATACATCTGCTATCACTTTCTCGATTGTAGCAGTAACTTCAGCATCAGAAAGATTGTATTTATCGGATAGTTCATTTAATAGAGAATAATTCAACCCTAATCCCCTTATTAAAGGTCCTTAGAAGATTAAAACAGTCTCCGTTCACTGGATGGGAAGTAAGAAGATATGTAATCCCATATTTCTTGGCATAATTACAGAAGCCCTCATCTACTTTCTTGTCTTCATTTATCCTCTTGAGTATCTTTTTTGTCTCAGTATCATTCCAGCCAATCTCAGCAGCAGGCAATACCCTTACTAACTCTTTATTCCAGTAGATAGTAGAGAAAGCTATTGACATGCTATCACTAAATACCACTGAGCCTTTAGGCAAGTTAATGTCCTCAAGTGATACCCCGTTTTCTACTGCCCTACCAGACAAGGCCGGAATAAGCAGGACGAGAGAAATTAAGACAGAAATCTCTGTCAGTTTTCTATAAGTATTGTTAGACATGACTTTTTCAATAAATTCACTGTTTTTGACTGTGTATAAGAACATCAGAGGAATAGTAATATCTATGAAGTATCTCAACTGTATGGCAATAGGTATTGTTAGGACAATAAGGACAATATATATATCAACCTTGAGCCTACTTAATACTGTGGCAATGAAGAAAAAGAGAAGTAAAAAAACGAACTGTGAGCCAATCAAGCTTAAAGAAATGATATTTTCTGATATTCTTATGCCATCCCTGTCAAATAATAAGCCCGACAAGACAAACCAAAGCACCTTGAAATACTCATAGTCAGTGTTGTATATCCAGACGATTAGCGAGACCACTACTCCAGATGCTATCCCAACTGCAAATCTCTTAGACCCTTTTAAGTAGTGAGCAACTGCGAGTGGTATAAAGAATACAAAGAAAAGATAGTATAAAAAAGCGCTAAATACAGTGATTATAAATCCACTTATGCTACTTCTACCCTTCAAACATAGCAGGGTTATTATTGCTATGAGTATGGTTGGTCTGATTAGGGTAATACGACCTAAACAGTAACTTGTAAGAAAGATTGCCAGTAAAATGTAGATACTTAGATACTTTTTTTCTTCTTCAGTATCTCTTATGTTTAAGATTATTGCTGTAAAGAAAAGGCAGATAAAGGTTATCTCAAAGAGTATAACAGTGTTTTCTGCCCCTATGTTGTTTTTAAATATCCCTGCGATTAAGTCAAATCCATACCAAGGGTTAGAAGTGAATTGCTCAAACTTTGAGAAAGGATACATATAGGCATAACCGCCGTCTCCTTGATATTCAAGGTATCTAATATGTCTCAGAAAGTCATCAGGCGGAAAAGGCTTGAGGGCAACAACAAGTAGGCCTATAATATAAAAAAACAATAAATAGATAAGTAGGTTTATTGCTTTGTCTTTGAGTTGAACCAACCTTTGCGTAACTCCTGTATCATTGACAGTATTCTTGGGTTAGAGGTCTTTTCATATATCTTCTCAAAAGCATACTCAAGGGATACATCGCCATAGACAGCAAAAGCATTAGGAGTCCCCTTTAGGTTATCTTGTATCCCCTCTGAACTCTCAAGGTCTAAAAGTGAGATATTTGAGGCATACACAATAGCAGGAACTCTTTTAATGCCATAATATCTATATAAATTTGGGTCTATAATAAATTCAGCGATAAGTTCTTCATCTTTGGATTGGGCTAAGATGCTTTGTATAAACTGCCCAGTAGGTAATAGTTTTTCGCACCCCCCTATACAACCTCTTAAAACCATACTTATATTAGGGTCTCTTAACTTATCCATAGAGATGGCATAGTTTTTTAGTGTAGTCTTGGGCATTGAAGAAGACACAAAAATGTAAACTCTCTCGTCTTTATTTAAAAACTCCCTTGGAGTGATGTTTTCCTCTTTCTTAGGCTTACTATCATTGTCTATCACCAGCTTTTCACCGTCATACTTCATCTTGCCTTTCCACTTCTCTACTTCAGGCTTCACTTTATCTTGATACTCTTTGTATGACTTTTGAGCCTCTTTCTTCATCCTCTCATCTGTATTCTCTTTTGGAATATACTTCTGATACTCCTTCTTGATGTCTTTGAGCCTCTTTTCAATCTCTTCTGGGGCAAAAGAGAAGACAGGCACAGCAATTAATGCCATGCCTGTTATTAGACCTATAAAAGCGGTTATTCTCACAGAGAGTTAAGTCCCTCAATGTTAAACCCTTCAAAGATTAAGCCCTTAGAAGTAATAAAAGTTGGAACTCCTCCTAACTTGAGTTTTTTGCCGACCCTCATTGAGGCTTCAATCTTTTCCTGCCCTTCTTTACAGTCACTACCTGAATATTTGTCATCAAGATAGTCCTGATAGGTCATCTTTCCACATATCCCTTTAACCGCCTTATCCCTTGAAACCGAATTTATAGGAAAGAAGATAACTCTAATCTCGAATCCCTTATTATCAGCTATCTTCTTGACTTCAGGCTTGGCTCTACTACAGTAGGGACAATTCGGATCAGTAAAGAAATACAACACATCTTTCACATTCTCAGGCTTATAACTAAATGCAACCGCCTTTTCTATTTCTTCCTTACTGGATAAGAACTCTTTCTGTTTATACTTCAATATACTCTCTCTTGAAATATGAACTCCCGAACTAAAGAGTTCTCCGAGTATCAAAAAGTCATTCTCTTTGCTAACATAGAAAGTCATATAGTTGCCCTCAATGCTTATTACGACCTCACATAAAGAGTAGGCTTCTCTTTTCCCTTCTATCTGTAGCGTTGGTATGTTGATGTGTTTTTTGATGAAAAACTCATCTACCCCTTCACACACCTTATCATTAGCAAAAACAGGAGTGTGTAAAACAAATACAGCAAACATTACAAGAGCAAAAAGTCTCATGCTACCTCCTAATATTAAATTAGAAACTTATCACTAAACCAGCGCTTAAATTATTCATCTTGCTATATGTTGTTATAGAGTAATAAACCCCTACACCAACAGATACGCCTTTTATTACAAAATACTTGAACTCAAGTCCTACTGTTCCAACGCCCATGAACTTAGAAACATCAGTCTTTGAGTTCTTAGCGTATGCCACACCTGGACGCCCAATAAGGTCTGCTTTAACATCTCCTATTGTTGTTCTGACTGTTACAGGAACATTAACCTCTCCATAGAGGACATCTCCTATCTCAGCCCCTTCTACGCCCACTCCAAGTAAAAGCGGATACACTACCCTTCTCTGCATCCTCAAGCCTACTGAAACGGTATCCTTAACTCCATTTTGTAAGTCCTTATACAGGATACTCGCACCGTATTCCCATGCTTTACCTTCTGGATAGACTTGCTCAACCGCTTCAGCACGATAAGGCATTACAAAGGCAAGGACAATGACTACCATAAAAGCCAATAGCGCCTTTTTCATTTTATCACCTCCTTTTTCTTGATATTTTTACTCTGTTTCCTCGCCTCCATCTCCCTATCCGTAACCTCATTGACATCCGTTATAGTCCCACAATAACCACCTGCTACACCCTTTGAACACAAGGGATTTTCAGCATATGGCATTAATGCCTGCGCACAACCGTTTAGTGAAAGTATCATTGTAAGAAGTATAATGCTCATTATTATTCTCATAAGTTATGACCTCTTAGATAATGTAACTTTCTGCGTGATTACGACCTCTACTTTCCTGCCTGCATTAACTTCAATAACAGGAAACATCTCCTTGGCCATCTCCATGTAAAACTTTGCCAACTCCTCTGTTGCCCTTGTTGCACCCGTCCCCATCCCAGCCTGCAAGGATTTACTTGGGTCAATAGTAGAAACATTGCCTGTAGGTGTAACATTAAGAACGGTAGCGCTCTGAGAGAACGCCTGTGATACGCCTTGTAAGAAGCCTGTTATCAGACTTCTGGACAGTATTGCTCCTTGCTTTGTTACTACCATTCCTGAGAGTCCAGTTTTGCCATCTTCACCAACTACATACCCCGATAGACTCCCTGATATTATCTCTCCCTCCATACTTACACAAGAGAGGGTATTAACTCTAATATGAACTCTCTCACTTGAGAGTTCACCGTATGCCTCACCAACTATAAAGCACCCCTCAATATCACTTCTCCATTTATTTGGTAGCTGTGCTAAATCATAGACCTTTAAGAGAACTGGATAAGGACTTCCCTTGCCTTTAGCCCCTGATGGAGCATCTATACCTGTCATAAGAACGGTTTTTATGAAAGAACCAGCAGGTATCAACCCTTCATCTTTGTCCTTCTTCTGTCCTGATTTACTATCAGTTTTCACTTCCTCTTTCTTCTCTTTGTCTTTAGCGTCTTTTATATCTTTCCCTTTAACGCTGTTCTCTTCCATCGCTATTAAGTTAGTAAGCACCTTCTCGGTAGGTTGTGTTGGTGTGCCTTGAGCGCCAACTTGTCCTGTAGGAGGTGGTGGAAACATAATCTGCGGCTGCTGTCCAGATTGACCAGGCACTGGTGGCTGTTCAGATTGACCAGGCACTGGTGGCTGTCCAGGAGGAAATCCTTTGCCTTCACTTGTTTCTTTACTCTTTTCTAACCTCTCAGTCAATGCTTTTAGGGCAGCTTGAGTTTCTTCCAACTGCTTCTTTTGTTCTTGCATCTGTTGAGCGCTTTGGGCTATCCACGAGTCTTTGGCTAAATCCTTTTTGCCGTGTAGTTCTATTTTCGGCTCTGGAGGAGGCGGTATATATTTCTGCTGACTTTGATAAAGATACACAGTAAGGGCAGTAAACAGTATAATTGCTGAAGATATTGCTACTATCTTTATTATATTTTTTCTTTTTTCGTCCTTAGTTATAGGTGGTGTTGTTTGATTTTCCCTCACCGTTACCTCCTTGATACTATGAAAACTCTTGTTTGTTCATTGGGTCTCAAGTATAAATGCACAATACTCACTGCAAGAGTATTGTTAGGTTTTAGGGTATCAAGTATTGTTGCCTCATTCAGTGTTAATTCCACCTTTGCCTTCACAACATACTCATGTATCTGATACATCCCGCCTATATACTCTTTGATGTGTATAATCTGCACTTCCTGAAACTCTTTAACTGGCTTATTAATCTCATTGACTTCGTAGCCTCTTGGGACCTCTTCCAAATAAGCGCTCTTGATTAACTCAAGGATTGTGTCTTCATAGGTATTAGATTTTTCGTGTTGAAGGGCTTTAGTTGCGTCTGAATGATAACTCTGTAAGTATGCAGTAACAGCGGGAATATCTTGAGGTATTAAAACTAAAGAGAAAGTCTTTTCCCCGCATATAACATACAACTCTTTAGCTCTACTGTCGTATTCAATCATTAACTTACCTGTTAGTGGGTTGACACTTTCCTTTGGAAGGTTTTTGATATATGCGTTCCTGCCTGATGTCTTTATCTCTATGCCCTTTTCTTTAGAATAGATGACTTTCTCAATGTCAGTAAAACAGACCAACCGACTAACATCTCTCAGCGAAATCTCTACAGCGTGGAAACCCTCATCCTGAATAACTTGTGTGCGAGGCTTGTAGTTTTTTAAGTCTTGCACACCCGTATCTGCATCTTGAGGAAATATCTCTCTCTTTAAGAAGTCAGGAGTTGGTTGAGGCTTCTTTACTTCCTTTTGTTGCTCTTTTTGCTGGGCTTTAGGCTGCTGGGGTAAAGGTGGTGTTTGTATAGGTTTCTTGTCCTCACCCTTAGCTTCTACAGCCTTTTCTTTGTTCATCTCTTGAAGGCTCTTTTCCGCTAATCGCTGAGGGTCAAATGGCTTTTTTTCATCCGCAATAGCAAAGCCATAACTGATTAATAATAAAAATACACACAAAACTATATTCTTGAAGTTATGTGTTTTGTTCAATTTTTTCATAGGTTAATATCTCAAACCTCCCGTTATTGATTTGAAATTGCAGTTTGTAAGTTACCTGATGATCTGTAATCTGCTTATCCTGAGCAAACTGCCTCATTAAACCATTTACAGTTATAGTATTTTTCTCAAGTGTGTAGCTTGAGGGGATGTAGTATTGCGAAATGCCATACCTTTTGATTTCGTTGATATAAGTAAGTAACTGTGGTGAGACCTTGTTGTAATGGGCTGCGTTAATGAACCTTAAAAACTCAGAAAACCTCTCATCAACCGTCTCAGGAGTAAAACTACTAATAAGTTCAATAGCATATCTTGACATCATCTCAATATACTCTTTTGATGCTTTATCACCTTCCACAAAGAACCTCCTGTCAATGTGAGAAGGAACAATGATGGTTCGTTCTGTAAAACCAAGATACGCTACAATAAATCCTTCAAGGATAATCGCTATAGCAAGTATCAATATGACTGTCTTCAGAAGCTTGTTTTCACTCTCTCTGTTTGCATACTGCTCTAAAAACTTCTGAATTTTCACTTTACCCCTCCGAATAGAAGATAATATGCAATTAACAATGCCTCTGCCCTCCCATGCTTAGTTTTGATTAGTTTTTTCTTATATTCAGGAAATAATTTTCTTGCAGTTTTCACAGCCTCTCTCTTATCACTGCTATTGAGTAGTTCCTTCTTCCACACACGAGGCATGACTGTATAATACTTTATGCCGTATGTAGATAAAGCGCCTTCCCAAATGCCTACTCCTCTACCGTAGGACAGCATAGAGACCGCTCCCATAGTCCTACCTTCTCTTGGCATTGCAATAGGTTCTTCTAATAAAGCCTGACACCTCCCTTTAAGCCCCTTTATCTCTTTGATGATATTTGTTATTCCTATTGCACTAACAATCTTTCTTGAGGATTTTCTTGTAGATTTCTCTGTAGGACAGTCGTTCAGGTAAAGACACCTACACTCTCCATCTATGACTGCTATCGCTCCTGTTACACCAGGGTCAATACCTATGTATAGTTCTTTTTTTTCCATTTTTTCCATCTCTGACAGTTAAGACAAGTAGCAAAACGAATAGAGATGTTTCCTCTTGTAAAGAATAAAGCCCCACAGGCTTCACACTTTTGAACCTTACCGCCATTTTTAGTCAAAGCTGCAAAAACCTTATCTGTTTTTTGTGTAAATGCGCTTAACAATGTCTCCACAGTTTTAATACATTCAGGGGGTAACCCTGCCCTTTTTTACAGAAAAATAGAAACCATTTGTTTGTAGTCAAATGAAGAAAAAAGGGTGGAACTGCTGTTGCTAAAAGCATAGTTTAACTATGTTCAATTCAGGGTAATTAAATTACAACGTTTGTTGTGTTTGTTGTTAAAAGTGATTTTCCCATTTGTTGCAAATGGGAAAAT
>Ga0308419_1000474_pt1 | contig 29279 bp, 24 predicted proteins | sample HotsprSampleMS50_FD_203674 | JGI IMG/M metagenome (GOLD analysis project Ga0308419, IMG submission 203674) | Hot spring phototrophic mat microbial communities from Mushroom Spring, Yellowstone National Park, Wyoming, United States - 20090730_MS50 ... | reverse complement strand
TCCCAAAAAGGTTTCGATGAACGCCAAGCGCCAATTGAGCAGGCGTTGGGACATTGTGCAGTCTGGGTCGGCGAGATGAGCCACTGTTTGACTGCGCTGACTGTGACGGATCGCCTATTTGTGATAGGAGACGCAACAGCGCCTCTGGCTTGATATTCTTAGGCAGACAGTCCAATGCGCCGCAGCGCAGCGCCGACTGAATGATTGAGGGATCGAAAGAAACTGCCAGAATCACAATGGCGATGCAGGGGAACTCGGCTTTGAGCAGTCGAGCTATCTCCAGTCCGTTGTACCCCGGCATATCCAAGTCCATCAGCACAAGATCCGGGTGACCGGAGCGAGCACACGCCAACGCTGTGAGACCATCACTGGCTACGCCAATGACGTCATACCCATGAACGGTGAGCCAGTTGCGCAGACCTTCCAGGTAGAGTGGATGATCATCAACCAACAGCACTTTCATGAGTCCGCCTTTCGATGCCTCTCGATCTGTGGAACTCCGATATCTGATCTTTGCGTGATCAGGATAGCCTTTTCCGAGTGATTACTGCAATGGCGTCAGGCACAGGGCCGCTCAACGAAAAAGTACAGTCCTTTGACTGTACTTAGGAGAAAGGTGGTATCTGAGTTGCGATTCAGGCACTCAGTTGGGCGAACGAAATTTGCCTAGCTCTTTTCCGTGTCGATAAGTTGGGCTTTTGCTGCGTACATAATCATCTGGGTCCGATTCTCGAGACGCAGCTTTTGCATGATCTCCAGCACGTGGTATTGGACCGTGCGCTTGGTGATACCGAGATCAACGGCGATCTCTTTGTAGCTCTGCCCCTGGGCGACACGTTTGACAATATCCAACTGGCGTTGGGTCAAGCTAGAGACGCCATGCCACGCTTCTTTGCCACCGGATGCTTCGGTCGTCGGTATGGCTTCGGTCTCGGCCGGTGGGGGCATCTGGGATTGCCGGGCAAAAGCCTCCATGACTTTGGAGGCCATTTCCCGCAGGATCGGGGCTTCGCCGCGCAGAACGCCGGAGAGCAGCGCGACAAACAGGTCTGGTTTCAGGCTCTTCACCAGATAGCCGGAAGCGCCGCTCTTGATGGCTTCGAGCAGGGTGTCGTCGTCCTCCGAGGATGTCAGGATGACGACTTTCACGTCGGGCAACTCGCGGCGGAAAATCCGGGTTGCCTCCAGGCCATCGCAGCGCGGCATGCGGATGTCCATCAACACGACATCGGGTCGCAGTTCCCGGGCGCGCTCGACGGCATCCCTCCCATCGTGCGCTGTGCCGACAATCTCGAATCCCTTGACAGTGAGCAGATTGCGCAGCGCTTCCAGGAACAGAAGGTGGTCATCGACCAACAGGATTTTAAGTTTCTCGGCCATCGCATTTGCTGGATAGGGTTGCCTGAATGGACGCACGGCAAATGGCGCAGCCATCAGACCTCATTGGCGCGAATTCGACATCGCGTGCCCGGCCTGGAGGTTTGAGCGATCTGTTCTGGGCGGGTGCGCGCTGCGCTAGCGATTATAGGGCATTCGGATGATGACCTGGCTGCCGCGCCCAGGCGTCGACTGGATTGCAACGCTGCCGCCCACTTCCCGGGCGCGTTCCTGCATGATGCGCAGGCCGAAGTGTTTGCCATCGGCAGACGCGTCTTCAAGCGCATCCTGCGTGAAACCCTGGCCATCGTCGGAGATTGCGGCGATCAACTGGTTGTGCTCTGAGGTGAGATCCACTGTCACCTTGTTGGCGCGAGCGTGCTTGCGGACATTGCTCAGCGCCTCTTGAATGATGCGCATGAACTGCAACTCGACCTCTGAAGCCAGATCGAAGCCGGACACAGGCTGAGGCGCCCGAAACTCCACCTGGATATTGGTGAGTTCCTCGAACTCGGCCAGGTACTTGCGCAAAGCAGCCATGAAGCCTTGCGGGGCCGGGCGGGTGTATAGATTGCGGATCTGCTCGCGCACATCATTTTGGGTGGCTTGAGCGACATCCGCCAGCCGGCTGAGCATGTCGTCGGCCTCGGCCAGGCAATTTTGCGCCAGCAACTCGCGGATCGTAGCCACCTGCATTTGCACGTAGGACAAATCCTGGCTCAGGTTGTCGTGCAGCTCTCGCGCCAGCATCTCGCGCTCGTGCAGGATCGCCTCGGCACGCTGGCGGCCAATCTGTTCGTTCTCCAGGTGGTTTCGTTCGCTAATGTCGGTGGCGATGCTGACGATGCCGGTGACTGCCCCATTCTGATCGAGGATTGGCGAGAATGTCGTCATGAGCGACACCGGCTCGCCGTTGCGGCGCCGGCATTCCGACTCATAGTTGTGCACCGGCTGCGCGGTCTCGATCACTTGCGCGATGGCCTGGTTGGCGCGCTCATTCGGGCTGCCGCATGCCGCGCTGTATGCTCTGCCGATCAGTTCCTCACGGCGCCAGCCGAATAACTTTTCCGCGCCGGCGTTCCAGGATTGGATGTCGCCGCTTGTGCTGATGGTGACGATGGCATGATCCGAGCTTTCGATCAGCAAGTTCAGATAGCTCGCCTCTTGTTGCAGGGCCAGCTCAACCTGCCGATGGTGCGTGATATCTTCGACCACGCACACAACGCCCGCAGGCTCATCGGGCTTCGACAGTGTTGTCAGGGTCAGCCGCGCCCAAATGGCCCGGCCATCTTTGCAGATCAGCTGTCGCTCCAGTTGATCCTGACTGATTTCGTCTGCGCACAGGCAGCGGACAATCTCCCGGAATGACGGTTCGCCTGCTGCGCCATGATCGGGATGGCTCAATTCGTCAAAGGACTTGCTCTCCAAATCGCCGTCGCCGTATCCGAGCAGCGCCCACAGGGCGCGATTGGCGAGCCGGATCCTGCCGTGTTGATCCGTGAGCGCAATGCTGATGCCGGCCTGCTCAAACATGAGCTGGCGCAATGCGCTTGTGCGCGCTTCCTTCAACCCTTTATTCACGGCTGTCTGTCCTGCCCAAACTTTACCAGATGCTGTGTCATCTGCGAGTGTCCAAAAAGACCCGTAACGCAGCCATTTCTTCGCATGAGCATCGGAGGGCGTGCTGGCGGGCGGTCCTGTTATGGGTCGAGGGGCTGTGCGTGTGCTATTCGGTTCCGCTGATTGCCAAAGGGCAGGTCAAAGGCGTGCTTGAGTTGTACCATCGCAGCTCCCTCAACCCAGACGATGAATGGCAGTCATTCCTCGACGCGATGGCAGTCCAGGCTGCCATCGCCATCGATCACGCCGAACTGGTGGATCGTCTCAGGCGGCTCAACATCGAACTGATGCTGGCCTACGACACGACGTTGGAAGGGTGGGCGCGCGCGCTGGAGTTGATGTGTGGGATGCGCTGCGCTCTGATCGGCCCTATCATCAGGCGTGGCCGGCCGAGGCCGTGAGGCAGTACCTGCTCTCCGAAGCCGGCCGCTCGTTCGACCCCGTTGTCGTCAAACAATTCCTCAGCTTGCTGGATGAAGACGGCTTCGCCTGAAGCACGCCGCGCCCTACGAGTAGGACCGCCCTTTCCACTGCACGCCCCGTCTGCTCATCATCGCGGCAGTTCCCCGCAGCGCGATCATCAGATAGGCCAGCAGCCCCGCCGGCATGGCCCATGCCAGCCGTCCCGGCAGCGCATACAGGCGCGTGAGCGCATCGCGCCAGAACAGCCAGGATGCGCCATAGCCGGCTACGGCCAGAGCAGCCGAAATGGCCTCAGCAGCGCCGGGCCTGGTCACCAATCCGGCGAGCGCCGCCAGCGCCATCACCGGCGGCGCCAGTGTGGTCAGCCCCAAACGCGCGACGCCCCAATAGGATCGCCAGCCGCCAGCCTTGCGCCCAGCCCAGGCGTGCTTGGCAAGTCCTTGCGCAACTTCGCCGGCGCTGTGGTACATCCGCACCCGAATGTGTTCGCCCCCCCACGCCAGACCCAGCCGGTAACCGGCCCGGCGCAGAACCTGGGCAAACTCCACATCCTCCAGGACCTTGTCCTTGACGCACGCATGTCCTCCCACAGCCCGGTAGATTTCGGCGCGGAACATGAAACACTGACCATTGGCAATGGCTTGCCGCCAGGGCGCCTCTGGGTCCTGAGTCTTGCCGGCCGGAAACACCGTCCAGGCGAACTGGAAGAAAACAGGCAGGATCAGGCGTTCTGCCAGCGTCCCCAGTTCGTTGAAGGGAAAAACACTGAGCGCGTCGAGCCGGCGTTGCTGGGCGTCGCGCAGCATGGCCTCCGTCAGGCCGGGCCGGGCCGTTGTGTCGGCGTCCACAAACAACAGCCACTCGCCGCCGGCCAGGCTCGCGCCGTGCTGGCAGGCATTGCACTTGCCCACCCAGCCCGGCGGCAACGGCGGCGCCGACGTGATGCGGATGAGGTCTGGATAACGCGCGGCATAGCCGGCCAGAATTTCGGGCGTTGCGTCTGTCGATTCGTCATCGACCACGATGATCTCGCGCGGTTGCAGCGTCTGACACACCAGGCCGTCCAGACAGCGGGCAATGCTGCCGGCTTCGTTGCGCGCCGGCACGATCACCGACACCTGCGGGCAGGACATCGCAACCTGCGAAGGCGCATCGGCGCGCGCGCTGATGGCCTGCGGTCTGCGCGCCTCATCTTGCCCACAGCCAGCATCCCCTTGCCAGTGTCCGAGTCGATTGCTCAGCCAGCGCCGCAGCCAGCGAGCATCCCGGCCGATCAGCAACAGGATCAGCGCTGTAGTCACAATCACAATAAACGCGGTCATGAGTCACGAGTATAATTTTTGGCTATTCTTTCGCGGTGAATTGCCGCTGCCCGGCCGTGTTGTGCGCGCCATCGGTTGCGTGCAACTGGCGTCGGGTCTCAAGGTTGTTGATGTGAGAGGAGTTATTGACGTGAACAAAACTTTGCGCGTGCTGATTGCGGATGATGAGTCCATCATCCGAATGGGTCTGCGCGCGATTCTGACTGAACTGGGCCATACGGTCTACAGCGCGTCGGACGGTGTCGAAGCGGTCACCCTGGCCTATCGTGAGCAACCGGACATCGCACTGCTCGACGTGCGCATGCCATTCCGCGACGGGCTTGAAGCGGCGGAAGAGATTGTCAAGCAGCGCCCCATTCCGATCATCATTCTGACCGCCTATAACGACAGCGCCCTGCTGGAGCGAGCCACCTCTATTCCTGTGCAGGGGTATCTGATCAAGCCCGTCAAGCGCGACGACCTCATCGCCACCATGCGCGTGGCCATGGCCAGCTTTGCCGATCGCGCCCAACTGAGCGAGAAAGTGGACGAGCTTCAGGAGAAACTGACCGCCCGCAAACTGATCGACCGGGCCAAGGGTTTCCTGATGCAATCGGGCATGACTGAAGAAGAGGCGTATCACACCATTCAGATCCGGGCGCGCTCGCGCCGGACGACGATGAGCACGATTGCCCAGGAGATCATCGACCGGCAGAAGGATGCTGCGCCGGCTGCCGCCTGATCGATGCCGGTCTTGTGTCCGAACCTCGATCTGCGCTCCACCTGCGCGGCGACGCGGACCCAGAGCGCAGATTCGGACACAGACTCTTACGACAATTGATCGATGATGCGGCGCATATCGGCCGGCATGGGCGCGTAAAGCTGCTTTGTCTGCCCTGTGGCCGGCAATTCGAACGCCAGTTCGCTCGCGTGAAGCAGGTGGCGCGGCGCCAGCGCCCGGCTGAGCGGGTCGCGTCGCGTGGCGCCATACAGCGCGTCGCCGACGATCGGATAACCGAGCGAGGCAAAATGAACGCGCAGTTGGTGTGTGCGGCCGGTGGCCGGCTGGGCGCGCACAAAGGAATACGCTGCTCCCTGGCCTAACCTGACGGTGGCCACCGTGGCATCGCCCGCTGAGCCTGTCGAACGGCCGGCCGGCGCCTCGATGACCCGCCCCGCCGCCTCGAAAACCTCTGCCACGGTGTACTCCGTGATTGCCGCGCGCCCATCCACGACAACCGCCATGCGCTTACGGTTTGAGGGGTCCCTGCCGATGGGCTTGTTGATCATGCCGCGCGCCGGCTGCACTGCGCCGACGCAGAGCGCCAGGTAGCGCTTTTTCACCGTGCGCGCCTTGAACTGCGCTTGCAGTGCGCGGTGCGCCTCGGCCGTTTTGGCGATGAGAACGACACCGCTGGTTTCCTTGTCCAGCCGGTGCACGATGCCTGGCCGGTCCCTGTCACCGACGCCGGCGATCTCTGGCGCATGGCTGAGCAGTGCATTGGCCAGTGTGCCACTGGGATTGCCTGCGCCCGGATGCGCCACCAGCCCGGCCGGCTTGTTGATGGCCAACACGTCGTCGTCTTCGTACAAAATGTCCAGCGGGATCGCTTCCGCAACAAGGTCATCCGAGGCCGGCTCAGCAGGCAGGTCGATCTCAATGGCATCGCCGGCGCGGGCGCGAAAGCTGGCGCCGCGGAGGACGCCGTTGACAGTGACACGGCCCTGCTCGATCAGCCGTTGCGCTGCGCTGCGGGTGAGCTCCGGCAGCAGGGCCACAACGATCTTATCAAGCCGGTCGGCGCGCGACGCGCAGAACACGCGCCGGTTCGCCGGCTGGCCCATGGCTTTCATCCTTGATTCTTCATCCTTCTTGCTTTGTTCAGCGCATCCGCCAGCGCCCCGACATCCTCGAACACGGCATCGGCCTGGATGGGGCTGGCTTCGGCCAATCGCCGATCGGTGACGCCGCTCAGAACCAGGATGGTGGGCAGGCCGGCGCGTTGGCCACCCACGATGTCCGTGTCGAGCCGGTCGCCGATCACGGCTGTGTTGGCCGGGGAGCCGCCCATGCGCGTCATGGCTTGCAAGATCATGTCTGGCTGTGGTTTGCCGATGATGATGGGGTCAACGTCTGTGGCGGCGCGCAACAAGGCCAGGGTTGCGCCGTTTCCGGGCACGATGCCGCGCGCGTCAGGGTAGGTCACGTCAGGGTTCGTGCCGATGAACACAGCGCCGGCGCGGATGAGCAGACAGGCTTCGGCCAGCTTGGCGTAGGTCAGGTTGCGATCCCAGCCGACCACCACGTGAGTGGCGCCGTCTGGCTGATCTGGCGGGACGACTGTCAGGCCGGCATGCTGCAACTCTTTGACCAGGCCCGGTTCGCCTATGGCATAAATTCGCGCTGTGGGTGCGTGCAGCTTCAGATAGGCGGCCGTTGCTTGCGGCGATGTCATAATCTCTTCCAGGTCAACGCGCACACCAAAGCCGGCCAGCTTTTTCTGATAATCTTCCACTGTTTTGCTGGCATTGTTGGTTGCCAGCACAAAGCGAAGCCCCAACTCCCGCAGGGTAGCGAAGAAGCGGGAGGTTGGCGGCAAAGGATGGTCGCCGTGCCACAACACACCGTCCATGTCAATGATGAGGTGGCGAATGGCTGAGAGGTTTATCATAACTGGGCGGCAATGCTAAGCATTCTGTCTGTCTTGTCAAGTTGAGTTAACGCGGCTATACTCTCTCTGCTTGTGACTGAGCCGGTTTCCCGACGAAGGCGGCCTCAGTCACTTCTGTTAAAGCGGGGTTCATCATGCAGGAACAGGAATTCCTCACACCAGAGGGTTTGAAGAAGCTCGAAGAGGAACTTGAGTACCTCAAGTCGGTGCGGCGGGCCGAGGTGGCCCAGCGCCTGCACGACGCCATGGAAGAGGGTGAGGTTGAGGAAAACCCTGAGTACGAGGACGCCAAGAACGAACAGGCGTTTGTGGAGGGCCGCATCCTGACGATCGAAACGATTCTCAGCAATGCCGTGCTGATCGAGCATAAAGGGCCGACCCATGAGGTGCGGTTGGGGAGCAAAGTCACCATCTCTGAAGAAGGCTCTAACACCAAAGAGCACTATGTGATCGTCGGATCGGCTGAGGCCGACCCTGCCGCCGGCAAGATCAGCAACGAATCTCCTCTCGGCAAGGCGCTGCTGGGGCGCAAGGCGCACGACGAAGTGATGGTTCAGACGCCCGATGGGCCGATCAAGTACCGTATCGTCAGTGTGTCCAACAAGTAGAGACACACAACCGTAGAGACGCACGACAGTGCGTCTCTACAGGGTGGCGTCGCTAGAAACACACACGAGGGCGTTCGGTTGAACGCCCTTATTCTTTCCAGAAAGCCAGCTTGCCAATGGGCCACAGGATGGGCCTGGGTGTGGTGTGATGAGCAGGCAGTACCTTGTCGGCCCGCCCGGAGCAGGCAAGACCAGTCGCCTGATCGACCGGCTGGTGTCGCTCCTCGAACAAAACGTGCGCCCCGATCGCATCCTGGTTCTGGCGCCCCAACAATCTCAGGCGCGGGGGTTTCGCGGGGCGTTGGCGCGTGTTCAGGGCGCTCATCGTCCGCGCGGCGAGCCGGACATCCATACAATCTACAGTCTGGCCCGGCAGCATGTCAGCCTGTTCTTTCCGCTGATTGCTCCCGTTGCCGGGTTCGGAAACCCGGCCCAGGAGCCAATGGTCATCAACGTCGAGGCAGTCCAGTACATTGTCGATCGTCTGGTCCAGCCGCGTCTTGGGGACTTCGCCGATCTCAAGGTGCCCCGGCCTCGTCTGGTCCGTCAGATCATCGACAACATGAACAAGGCGGCAGTGTGCGGTTTTCCGCTCAATCAGATCGCCGAGAGGCTGGGCGCGGCATGGACGGGCGACTCGCAACGCCTGGTCAGCTACCGGCGAGCGGAGCAAGTGGCGCTTGACTTTCGCCGGTTCTGTCTGGCGCACTCGCTGCTCGACTTCTCCCTGCTCGTGGAGCTGTTCGCCCGGCATCTGCTTCCCACCCGCTCCTATCAGGATTACATCGCCGCGCGCTATCGCCATGTGCTGGCCGACAACCTGGAGGAAAATCCGCCGGTCACGCACGACTTTCTGCGCCTGGTGTTGCGCACGTGCGATTCGGCGCTGTTGGCCGAGGACGACCCCGGCGGCTATCGCTTGTTTCTGGGCGCAGATGTGGAGTCGGCGCGCAGCCTGCGCGCGCACTGTGACGCGGTTGCGCATCTGGATGAGGTCTTCGTCGCCCCGCCGGCAGTTGTCTCGTTCGGTCTCGCCCTGATGGCTCAACTCGATAACGGGAGCAACAGGCAGGGCAGGGCGCGCCCGGCGTCCGCTCATCCGTTGCCGCCGGCGCTGGGCGATTACCCCGGCGCCGCGCGTTACTGGGCAGAGATGGTCGATTGGGTCGTCGAACGCATCCGGCGTCTGTTGGCCGGCGGCGCGCTGCCTTCCGATATGGCCGTGCTTGCCCCCTTTGTCGAAGACGTGCTGCGCTTTGAACTGGAAGAGCGCCTGCGCGCGGATGGGGTTGGGGTATGGTCTGTGCGGCCCTCGCGCCCGCTGTATGACCATCCCCTGGTTCGCGCGCTGGTTGCGCTGGCCCGGCTGGCCCATCCCCACTGGCAACAACCTGTGCCAGCCGGCGATCTGGCCCGGGCGCTGGCCTCACTCATCACAGACCTGGACGTGGCGCGGGCGCAACTCATCGCCGACGCTGCACTGCGCGCCGCCCTGCGCGCCGCCGCGCCCGGCCTGCCGCCGATCGAAGACCCGGCTGTGTGGCTGCGCGTGGGCGATCGCTTCCGCGCGCCGTATGCTGCGTTGTGTCAATGGCTGGCGGACTGGCAGGCGGCGACAACCCGCTCCGGCGCAGGGGCGGAATCGGCGCCGCTCGACCATTTCTGGCAACAGATGTTCTCAGACGTGCTCTCACATCCGGGATTCATGCCGCACGTTGCGCCGGCCAGCGCCATGATCTGTGACCGGCTGATTCGCAGCGCGCGCGCGTTCCATGAAGTGATGGAACGCGCCGGCCCGATCGACACGGCGCCCCATCACGAAGGTGCCGGCCTGCCGGGAATTGCGCCCAGGCCGCTCAGCGTGACCGCGCCTGACTTCGGTCTGGAGTACATCACGATTCTGTCGCAGGGATTGCTGGGCGCGCAATATACGCTCGAGCGCGAACAGCCTGCGGCCGGCCCTGTGGATGCGCAGGCGCCCGGCGCCGGCGATATTCTGCTCGCGCCGGTATATGCCTATCTCACCAGCGACTTCCGATCGCGCTATCAATTCTGGCTCGACGCCAATTCGCTGGGCTGGTACGAGCGCATCTATCAGCCATTGACGCATCCCTATGTGCTCTCGCGCCGCTGGAAGCCGGGCGCGCCCGGTATGGCATGGACCGAAGCCGATGAGCATCGCGAGCGCCAGGCGATGCTGCGCCGGCTGGTCGGCGGCTTGTTGTATCGTTGCTCGGGGCAGGTGTTCGTCGCATCCAGCCGGCTGAGCATGAGCGGTCAGGAGGAAGCCGGCCCGCTGGAACGCGCTATCTGGCGTGTGATAGACGCAGCGTGATGCGGCGTGATGCGGCGTGATGCGGCGTGATGCGCGGCGCCACGGCATCTGCTGAAAGGCGATTGACACACATGGAACTCCGACAGCAACAGGCAGCCATTGCGGCTTACCGTGGCGGTCTGATGGCCGTCTCGGCAGCGCCGGGCAGCGGCAAGACGCACACGCTGGCGGCGCTGGCGGCCCGCCTCATCCAAGACGGCAGCGTGCCGCCTGAATCCGAAGTCCTGGTTGTCACGTTCACCCATTCAGCAGTCGATACCATCCAGGCCCGCATTCGGCGCGCGCTGGAGGCCGAGCGCCTGCCGGCAGAAGGATTCCGCGTCATGACGCTGCACGGTCTGGCGAATCAGATTGTGCGCGAGCGGCCCGATCTGGCCGGCACGGCTCAGGACTTCCGCATCGACGATGAGTTGAGCGGCCGGCAGACCCTGCCCGAAGCGGCGCGCAGCTTCATCGAAACCGAATACGATTACTGGCGCAGTTTTCTGCCGCCCGACCTGTCCAACCGCCAGGCCGCCGACGTGGAAGCGCAGTGGCGCGAGACCACTCAGCGCGTGGGCAACGAGGTCATCCGGCTGGCCAAGAACCTGCGCCTGACGCCGGCCGACCTGCGCCGTCTGATCGAGGGCAGCCAGGCCGGCGCAGGCGGGCAACTGCCCATTTCCCCGTTCCTGCGCATCGGCGCGGCGATCTACGAACGCTACGAGCGCATTCTGAGCGCCGGCGGCCGGCTGGACTTCGATGATCTGATCTGGCGCGCCATCATCGCCCTGAATAACGATGACGCCTTTCGACGCCGGCTCGGCCAACGCTGGCTTTACATTCTGGAAGACGAGGCGCAGGACAGCACGCCCCTGCAGGAGGAAATCCTGGGGGCGTTGTCGCAGGAGCATGGCAACTGGGTGCGGGTGGGCGATCCGAATCAGGCCATCATGACCACGTTCACCGCGTCGGATGTGCGTTTCTTTCGAGATGAGTTTCCCCGCCGGCCCGGCGTGCGCAAAGCGTCGCTGTCTGCCAGCGGGCGCAGCGCCCAACCCATCATCGATCTGGCAAACCGTCTGGCCGATTGGGCTGTGTTGCGGCATCCAGAGCCGGAAGCGCGTCGCATGGGTCTGTCGAATGAGACGCCCATCGAGCCGGTGGGGCCGGATGATCCGCAGGCGAACCCGCCGGCGGACGAGTGCATCATTCATGTGCAAGCGTTTGGCGATGGCGAGGCGGAGAAGCAGCAGGTGGCCGAAAGCGCCGTCCGCTATGTGCTTCAAAACCCGACGCGCACCTGCGGCGTACTGGTTCCGACCAATGCATTTGGCCGGCTCATTGTCGGCGCGTTGCAGTCCATTCAGGAGCGCCATCAGGACCAGGTGCTGTTTGAGGATCAGTTGCGCAATCCGGCCGGCGTGCGCAACGTCGCGCGCGTGCTGGGTCAGGCGCTGCGCTTTTGCAGTCAGCCGGTCAACTCGGCGGCCCTGGTCGGGCTGCGGCAGGCGCTGGCCGATCTGGCGATCTGGGATCGGCGGGCGGGCAGGGACGAATCGCGCGGCGTGGCGGAAGCGCGGCCGGCCTATGGCGCGCCGGCGAACGACGCGCGCGTGAACACCTTGTTGCGCAGCGCCCGGCTCGAACGCTTGTTGTTCCCGGAGCCGGCCGGCCAGCCGGCATTGCCCGAACGGGTGGTCGTGAGCGGGCCGGAAAAGATCGAGCTGAATCGCCTGGCGGCGCTGGCGGCAAAGTGGCTGCGGGCCAGCGTGCTGCCGGCCGATCAGCTTGTGCTCAGCGTGGCCCACGATGTGTTCCGCCGGGATGAAGACCTGGCCGTCGCGCATGGGCTGGCGGTCAGCCTGCGGCGCTATCTGGTTGTCAATCCGCAGGCGCAACTCGGCGACCTGGCTGAGCAGTTGGACGACATCGCCAGTAATCGGCAGAAGTACATGAGTGACTCGCTGGTCGAGGCGGGATTCGAGCCGGCGCCGGGCGTTATTACTGTGACCACCATGCACAAGGCCAAAGGTCTGGAGTGGGACCGAGTCTACCTGACCAGTGTCGATCAGATCGAGTTCCCTCATGACGTGGACGGCGCTTTTCGCGGCGAACAGTGGTATCTCGAAGGACGCGATCCGGCGACCGAAGCGCGCATGCAACTGCGCGCGCTCCATGATTGGGCCATGCGCGGGACGCCGATGCCTGACGAGCGCGAACTGATCCGACAGGCGCGTCTGGAGTACATCGCCGAGCGATTGCGGCTGCTCTATGTCGGCATCACGCGCGCGCGCCGGGACCTGATCGTCAGCTACAGCCGGCAGCGCCTGGGCCGGCCCAATCAACTGGCGCTGGCGATCGACGCGCTGTTCACATGATCCACAGATGTCAGAGTCAGATGTCCGACACCTCTGAGGTGTCGGACATCTCTATAAGCCCCACCCATCGGAGACGCTATGAATCTGACCGGCCTGCATCTGCTATTGACGCTGAAGTGCCCGCTTGAGTGCGATCACTGTTTCGTCTGGAGCAGCCCGCGCCAGACGGCTACCATGACACTGGCCGATGTCCGTCACATCCTCCGCGACGCGATTCAGCCTGGCGGCATCGAGTGGATCCATTTTGAGGGCGGCGAGCCGTTTCTATTTCCCGATTTGCTGCTGAACGGTGTGCGCGAGGTCGCGCGCCATGGGCTCAAAGCCGGCATCGTCACGAACTGCTTCTGGGCGGACAACGCGCAGGCGGCCTTGAATACGCTGCGCCCGTTTGCAGGGATGCTGGACAGGCTGTCCATCAGTTGCGACCCGATGCACTGGAACGATCAATATCTTCGCCGGGCGCAGGCGGCCATTGCTGCTGCGCAGGAACTGGATATTGCCGTTAGCCAACTGCGCGTGGTGAAACCGCCAACAGCTCGGGGCGCTGCCGGGCTGCCTCCGGCCGAGCCGAGCATCATGTATCGTGGCCGGGCGGCGGTCCGCCTGGCAAACTGGGCGATTCGGCAGCCTCTGGCGCAGTTTGCCGCGTGCCCTCACGAAAATCTGCGCTCGCCCTCGCGCGTGCATGTGGACTCCTACGGCAACCTGCTGGTGTGCCAGGGTCTGTCGATCGGCAACCTGTTTCACGCCAGCCTGGTCGAGATCTGCGACGGCTACGACGCGGACAAACACCCAATTGTCGGGCCGCTGGTTCGCGGCGGGCCGGCGGAACTGGCCCGGCGCTATGCGCCACACGACGGCAGCTATGTGGATGCGTGCCATGCCTGCTACGAAGTGCGCCGCACGTTGCGGATGGTTTTCCCAGAAGTGCTTGCGCCACATGAGATGTATGGCGTCTACCCTGCATGAGCCGCATCGACCGGCTGGCGAATGATGGTCTTCAGCCGCTCTGGCGCAACCCGATTGGGGTCGCTCAGATAAATCTCGTGGTGTTTGCCACGTCGGATGTAGCCGCCGGCGGCGATGAACTCGTGCAGCTTTTCGATCGTGGGCGCTTCGGCGGCATAGGGGCCGATGTGCATGATTTGCGCGCATAGCCCTTCGTGAAAGCTTTCCAAGCGGACGCGATCCAGCGCCGGCAAGTCCCTCTTACGCGCGGCTTCGTCCCTGCCCCGGCTGACGTGCTCGGCTGTGACGAATTCCGGCTGCAAGATCATCATCGTCCAGAGCCAGTCGTCCTTGCGGTTGAGGCTGAACTGATCCATGTTGCCGGCCCACCACAGACCTTCCAGCCCCATGACCGTGTAGTCCAGGCCGTCCGCCGATTTCTTGAGCATGAACTTGATCGTGTAGGCCAGGCTGTAGAGGGCGCTGACGGCCTCCTGATATGCTGGAGAGATGTTCGGATCGCCGGCGCCGTCGATCATCAGATAGTTCATGGCCGGCGCCTCGACGATCTCCGGTTGCCTGGGGGATGGGTTGTACAGGTGGCGCAACTTGCGCTTGAGGTCCAGTTTCAACATGGTGTATATGGCTCCTGCGCGCGATGATACTCCTGGCAGTCGGTTGCAGAAATGGCCTTTTGGTTGAGTTACACTGCCGGCATGCTTGACCCGGTCTTTGTGTTCAGCCAGCAGAGCCTGAGCGACTTTCAGGATTGCCCCCGGCGTTTCTACCTGCGCTACGTGGCCCGGCTGGTCTGGCCCATGCCGCTTCGTCTCCCGCCCGGCGCAGACGCCCGGCAATACGAATCGCGGGCGCGGCGCGGCGCTTTGTTGCATCGTTGGATCGAACGTTATTGGCTGGGGATCCCCGCTCAGTCACCGGCGCCGGTTCAGCCGCCCCCAGCTCCAGAGGAACAAGCCGAACTGCTGACATGGTGGCGGCGTTTTCTGGACACAGACTTCTCCGGCCTGCCGCCTCAACGCCTGCCCGAACTGTCGCTGGTCGCTGCGCTGGGCCACTTTCGCCTCGCGGCGCGCTTCGATCTGCTAGCCATCGAGGCCGGTGGTCGCGCCGTCGTTGTCGATTGGAAAACCAGCGGCAGCCGGGCGCTGCTGGACGCAGCAGCCATGCGCCAGCGCCTGCAAACGCGCGCGTATCTGTACACCCTCGCAACAGCAGGCGCAGCCTACTATGGCGGCGCGCCAATCGAGCCGGCCCAGTGTCAATTGCGTTACTGGCTGGCCAGTTTCCCCGCGCAGCCCTGGATTGAGATCGACTACACTGCGGCTGACTATCAGGCCGACCGCGAACGTTTGCTCGATCTGGCCGGCGACGCTGCTCGACGCTCTGGGGAGGAGCAATTTCCCAGGACAGACGACGAGCGCCATTGCGCGTGGTGCGCGTATCGCGTCCTGTGCCGGCGGGACAGCGTGTTGGCCGGCGCGCCGGCAGAAATCCTGGAGGCCGATGAAGCCGACCCAACGCTGCTGGCCGGCGAGGCCCTGGACGATGCCGGCATGTTGGATTGATCCGGCCGCAGCGCCCGTTGAGCAGTAATTGGCTGGGGCGCTCACTCCTCCAGCTTCAACATCGCCATAAACGCTTCCTGCGGAATCTCGACGCTGCCCAGCATCTTCATGCGTTTCTTGCCTTCTTTTTGTTTCTCCAGCAGTTTGCGCTTGCGCGTGATGTCGCCGCCGTAGCACTTGGCCAGCACGTCCTTGCGCAGCGCGCTCACCGTTGTGCGGGCGATGATTTTGGAGCCGATGGCGGCCTGGATGGGCACCTCAAACATCTGGCGCGGAATGACTTCCTTCAGCTTGCGGGTCAGCGCGATGCCCTTATGCTGGGCTTCGTCTCGATGGGTGATCAGCGCCATCGAGTCGAGCGGGTCGCCATTGATGAGCACATCCATTTTCACCAGGTCGCCGGCGCGATAGCTGTCGAAGCTGTAGTCCAGCGAGGCGTAACCGCGCGTCACGCTCTTCAGCCGGTCATAGAAATCAACGATCATCTCTGACAGCGGCAGGCGGTAGGTCATCACCAGGCGTTGCTCATCGAGGTATTCCATGCCCAGCGTCTCGCCGCGCCGCTTGGTCACCAGGTCCATGATCGGCCCGACGAACTCCTTCGGCGTGAAGATCTGGATCTTCATCCACGGCTCGCGCATTTCCAGCAGCCGGCTGCCGTCCGGCATGTCCGACGGGCGATCGACTTTGATGACTGTGCCGTCTGTCAGGACGGCTTCGTATTCCACGCTCGGCGCCGTGACGACGATGTCCATGTCGTATTCGCGTTCCAGCCGCTCTTTCACGATCTCCATGTGGAACATGCCCAGAAACCCCACGCGAAAGCCGAAGCCCAGCGCGGTGGAGGTTTCCGGCGCGAACGACAGCGAGGCGTCGTTGAGTTGCAGCTTCTCCAGGGCGTCGCGCAAGGCCGGGTAATCCTCGGTGACGGTGGGGTAGATGCCGGCGAACACCATCGGCTTGGCCGGGTTGTAGCCGTGCAGCGGCTCTGCCGGCCGGTTGTGATCGAGCAGCGTGTCGCCGACGCGGCACTCGCGCACGCTCTTGAAGCCGGTGGCGATGTACCCGACCTCGCCGGCCTCCAGAGCGCCGGTGATCGTCATGCGCGGCGTGAACGTGCCGATTTCGATCGGTTCAAAGGTCGCGCCGCTGGCAGCCAGGCGCAGCCTCGTTTTCATGCCGATGCGGCCGTTGAACAACCGGACGTAGGCCACCACGCCCTTATAGGCGTCGTAATGCGAGTCGAAGATCAACGCTTGCAGCGGCGCTTCTGGATCGCCTTTGGGCGGCGGCACATCGCTGACGATGCGTTCCAGCACCTCCTGGATGCCGATTCCCTCTTTGGCTGAGATGCGCAACACGCTGTCCGGGTCATCGCCCAGCAGCTCGGCCACTTCCTTCGCCACCAGATCCGGCTGGGCGTGGGGCAGGTCGATCTTGTTGATGACCGGGATGATGTGCAGGTTGGCGTCCAGCGCGAGGTAGAGATTTGCCAGCGTCTGCGCTTCGATGCCTTGCGAGGCGTCCACGACCAGCAGCGCGCCTTCGCAGGCCGCCAGCGCGCGCGACACTTCGTAGCCAAAGTCCACGTGGCCGGGCGTGTCGATCAGGTTCATCTCGTAAGTCTGGCCGTCGTTCGCCTTGTACACCATGCGCACGGCCGACGCCTTGATGGTCACGCCCTTCTCGCGCTCGATGTCCATCGAGTCGAGCAACTGCGCCTGCATCTCGCGCACAGTGACGGTGCCGGTGGCTTCGAGCAGCCGGTCGGCCAGCGTCGATTTGCCGTGATCGACGTGCGCAATGATGCAGAAATTGCGAATCTGATTCATCGGGTCAGCCCTGCGCAGGGGCAATGCCGTTGTGGGAGTTGTCGTTGTCGTCCTCGTCCAGGCTGGTCAATCCGCTGCCCTCGCCGAACAGCGCGTCGATGCCGGCCTGCTCCCGGCCGGCGTCGTAGCCGATGGCGAACATGGTCTTGCACATGGCGCGGATTGTCAACTGGAACGACTCGCGGGACTCCTCGCGCGCAAATCGCCACGCGTTTTCTTCGGTCATCAGTTGCAGGCGGTTGATGTGCTCGAGCACTTCCTTCGACACAATTTCCTCGAACGGCATGTCGCCCAGAATGCCCTCGAGCCAACGGCGAAAATCAGACTGTGTCATGGGTCAGTTGCTCCGGCTTCCGGTCTCCTCGATCTGTCATGTCGCGTATTGTACATTTTGAACTTTGGATTTCGGGCGCTGGATCGGCGCGCGTATGCCGAAAGACGGATGACAGCCGGCGAGCAATGCGGGAGGATTGCTGATGCCCCATGATCCTGTGGGCGCGCTGAACCTGTCGGCGCGCGCAGAGTATTCCATGTTTCACGCGCCAGTGTATGATGCCTGCCGGAGGTCTTTCATGCCGATCAATAGCGTGGCTGCTCTGGAAGAAGTTGTTCACGACGCCCTCCGGCGCCAGCCGATCACCGATATCCACACCCATCTGTACTCCCCGAACATGGGCAATCTGTTGCTGTGGGGCATTGACGAACTGCTCACCTATCACTATCTGGTGGCCGAGGTGATGCGCTGGAGCGACGCGTCGCCTGACGATTTCTACCGCTGGCCGAAACAACAGCAGGCCGATCATATCTGGCAGACGCTGTTTGTGGATCATTCGCCGATCAGCGAGGCGCAGCGCGGCGTCCTGACGACGCTTCAGGCGTTTGGCCTGGACCTGGCCAGCCGCGACCTGAACGCCTATCGCGCAGCGTTCGCGCACGCCAATGCTGAGCAGCACGTCGATCGGGTTTTGGCGCTGGCCAACATCAGCCATGTGGTGATGACCAACGACCCGTTCGATCCGGTTGAGCGGGCGTTCTGGCAGGCCGGCCACAAGCCCGATCCCCGCTTTCACCCCGTGCTGCGCATCGATCCTCTCGTGCGCGGGTACAACCAGGCCGCGCCACAACTGCGCGATCAGGGCTACGACGTGGACGATGCCGCGACCGAGCGTTCCTTCGAGGGAGTGCGCCGGTTCCTGCGAGACTGGATCGAGTGGATGAACCCGCTCTACATGGCTGCATCGCTGCCGCCGACATTCCGATTTCCGGAGACATCGGCCAACGCCGCCATCCTGCGCGAGTGTGTGCTGCCCGTGTGCCGCGAGGCCGGCATCCCCTTTGCCATGATGATCGGCTCCGAGCGGCTCATCAACCCGGCCCTGGGGCTGGCCGGCGATGGGCTGGGCCGCGCCGATCTCTCATCGGTGGCTTATCTGGCCCGCGAGTATCCGGACAACAAGTTCCTCGTCACCGTGCTGTCGCGCGAGAACCAGCACGAGTTGATCGTCCTGGCGCGCAAGTTCAGCAATCTGATGATTTTCGGATGCTGGTGGTTCGTCAACAACCCGGTCATCATCGAGGACATCACCCGCATGCGCGTAGAGATGCTGGGTCTCAGTTTCATCCCGCAGCATTCCGACGCGCGCATTCTCGACCAGGTGATCTACAAATGGGCGCATTCCAGGGCCATCGTCGGCAAAGTGCTGGTCGACAAGTACGCGGCGCTGATGCAAACCGGGTGGCGGCTGGAGCGCGCGGAGATCGAGCGGGATGTGGCCGATCTTCTGAGCAACAATTTCTGGCGCTTCCTGGGTAAGTCGGTTTGAACCACAAAGGAACGAGGCGCACAAAGAGGAACCTGGATACAGCCGCCTTCGTGTTCTTCGCTTCCTGGCGGTTGATGACGGCGCTTTCATAAAAGGAGACAGCAAAATGGACGCAACGAATGACCATGTGGGTTCGACGCCCACGACCCCGATCGACGTGCAGGAAAAGACCATTCAGGAACTGACGGCCGAGTCGGTCAATATCACCGGCGGCGGCGCCGGCGTGGTGAAAGGCCAGCAGGTCACCATCACGCTCAAGGATGGCGGCATCGGCGCGGTGATGGCGCAGAAGGTCGAAGCCAAAGTGCAGGATGGCGGCATCGGCGCGGTGATGGCGCAGGAGGTGACGGCCAACGAGACGACCATCGCCATTGCGCTGGCCGGCAACATCAGCGGCGCCGCGAAAATCATGGTGGATATGCGCGCCGGCCTGGTGGCCGGACTGGCGATCGGCGTGGTGCTCGCCGCGCTCAAGCTACTGACGCGCTCGCGCAAGTAGCAGGCAACTTACCCATGAAGATCACCAACATTGAAACCTTTCCCGTCTGGGGCGGTTTCCGCAACTATCTGTTTGTCGTCGTTGACACGGATGAGGGCGTCTCCGGCGTGGGCGAGGCCGGCATCACCGGCCGCGAACTCGCCATCGCCGGGGCCATCGAGCATTTCAAGCCTCTGCTTGTCGGCCAGGACCCTTTCCGCATCGAACACCTGTGGCAGATGTTGTCGCGCGGCGGCTTCTTCCCCGCCCAACGCATCCTGATGTCCGCCATCTCGGCCATCGACATCGCGTTGTGGGACATCAAGGGCAAGGCGCTGGGTGTGCCGATCTACGATCTGCTGGGCGGGCGGGTGCGCGACAAGGTGGTGTGTTACCCGCACAACGGCGGCGCGACCACTGCCGCGTTGGTCGAGTCCTGTTTGAAGACGAAAGAAGAAGGCTGGAAGTTCGTGCGCTGGGGGCTGTACGACGGGCATCGTGTGTTGGAGCCGCGCCGGGCGGTTCAGTCGGCGATCGAACAGTTTCAGGCCGTGCGCGAAGCCGTGGGTGACGACATCGAGCTGACCTTCGATGTGCATACCCGCCTCGATCTGCCCGATGCACTGTGGCTGTGCAACGCGGTGGAGCCGTTCCGGCCGTACTTCATGGAGGACCCGCTGCGCAGCGAGAACCCCGACTCGTTCAAAACGCTGAGGCCGCGCACCCGCGTCCCACTGGCGGCAGGGGAGCAGTTCTGCTCGAAGTGGGAGTTCCGCCAGTTGATCGAAGAGGAATGGATCGACTACGCGCGGATCGACCTGTGCATCGTCGGCGGGTTCACCGAAGCGAAGAAGATCGCCGGCTGGGCCGAGACGCACTACATCAAGGTGGCCGTTCACAATCCGCTGGGGCCGGTGTCGAGCGCGGCGTGTCTGCAATTCAATCTGGCCTGCCCGAACTTTGCTGTGCAGGAGCAGCCGCGCAAGCCGGGCGCGATGTTGACCGATGTCGTGCCGGCGCAGCCGCAGTGGGAGGATGGCTATCTGTTGCCGCCGGCCGGCCCCGGCTTGGGCATCGAGTTCGACCGCGAAGCGGCGCGCAAGCATCCATTCCAGATGACAGAGTTGCCGCATCTGCGGCGCGAGGACGGGTCGTTCACCAACTGGTAGCGCGCTGCCAGCGCGGCCAGTTCCGGCGCTCAAGCCGGATACGCCATCACCGGCTCGCGCACCGCGATCGACACGGCCATGCCCGGCGCGACGCGCACGTGCGGCAGCGTGCGCGCCAGCAATGCCGGCCCGCCAGGCAGGCACAAGCGCACCAACTGATCGTGACCGAAGAACACCACGCGCTCGACGCGCGCCGGCCCTTCCGCATCCGGCTCAACCGTCAGCGCTTCGGGTCGCAGCATCACTTCCACCGGCCCGCTGGCTGGCCGAGCCAATGCCACCATGCCCAGCGCGCAGTGGGCATACTTGCCCTCGGCCGTGCCCGGCAGGAAATTCGCTTCGCCAACGAACTCGGCAATCTCGCGCCGCGCCGGGCGGTGATAGATCTCCTGCGGCGTCCCGACCTGCAGGATCGATCCTTGCCGCATCACTGCCACCACGTCGGCGATGCTCAGGGCCTCTTCCTGGTCGTGCGTGACAAAGAGGGTGGTTGCGCCGGCCAGTGTGAGAATGCGCCGCACCTCTTCGCGCATCTCTTTGCGCAGCGCGGCGTCCAGGTTGGAGAATGGCTCGTCGAGCAGCACCACCGACGGGCCGGGTGCCAGCGCGCGGGCCAGCGCCACCCGCTGTTGCTCTCCGCCCGAAAGCTGGTGCGGATAGCGATCGCCCTTGCCATCCAGCCCGGCCAGCGCCAGCATGTCGTTCACGCGCCGCTCTCTGGCCGCCGGCGACTCGCGCGCGATCGCAAAGCGGATATTCTCACGCGCGGTCAGATGCGGAAACAGCGCATAGTCCTGAAAGACCATGCCGATGTTGCGATGTTCCGGCGCGACCCATGCGGAAGGGCCGGCAACGCACTGGCCGTTTAGCCAGATTTCCCCTGCATCCGGCGTTTCGAGGCCGGCGATCAGGCGCAACGCAGTGGTCTTGCCGCAACCGCTGGGGCCAAGCAGCGCCAGTAGCCGGCCGCGTCGCAATGTCAGCGACACCGCGTTCAGCGCTGCCGCAGCTTTGCCGGCAGAGGCGTAGCGCTTGCTCACCGCCTTCAATTCGATGATTGTGTCCTGATCGCTGCTGCTCATTAAACAGAGTGCAAGTGTAGTGTCGCGGCCCCCCAAGTCAAGCACCGGCGTATAGATTGAAATTTGATGCGCCTGCGCAATTCAAGTTTAAGCGCGTCAAATTGATCGATGATCGTGATTGGACGGATTCGTCCACTCATTGGCCGGTTGGTCCGGGCGGCAAGCGTCCTGCTTCGGGTTAGCGCCGACATCCGACCGTGTTGTTGCTGATGCGGCACGGCAAGACGACCGCTGACGCGAAGTAGCCGCCAACCAGATCGGTCAAATCTTCTGTGGTGTGGCGGGCGAGCGCGTCGAAGAAATCATCCGGCGTTGCCATCTTGTAGGCCATCGCCTCGCTGTAGTCTCGCAGCGCGGCGTCGAACGTTTCTGCGCCAATCCGCTTGCGCATGTCGTTGAGGAACATCAAGCCGCGTTGATAGACCGCCATGATGTACGCCCGCCCGTCGGGGTAGGCTGACAGCGGGAGGTCGATGCTGCCGCGCGGCCGGTTTGCGCTGATGTAACGCTGATACCACCAGTCGGCGTCGCGCGGGTAGTAGCGCTGATAGAAGCGCAGTTCGCTCATCCGCGCCAGCGACTCATCCAGCCAGGGGGAGCGGATCTGATCGTTGCCGACGAGGTGAAACCACCACTGGTGCGCGACTTCATGCGCGGTGGTTGCAATCAGATCGTGCCGCGAGCCGCGCCCAGGGTAGCCGTTGTATAGCGTCGTGCCGATGCCGATCATGCCGCTGTACTCCTGGCCCTGTGAGCGCCCGGTCTCGACGATGCGCAGCACCCGGTAGGGGTAAGGTCCGTACAACTCGGAGTACAACGCCACAGCGCGGGCGGCGGTGTACAACACCGCCTCTGTGAACTGACGGTGCTGCGGGTAGGTGTAGTGGATGTAGGTGATGCCATCCTGCTCGATCTGGTCGATCTGATAGACAGGGCTGGCGCCAAACGCGAACACGCGGGCCATCGGCAGAGAGTAACGCCACAGCCGGCCTTCGCGCGACTCTTCGCCGGCGCCGGCAATGATGATGCCCTCGGGCGCGAGGATGTTGACTTCGTAGTCCGCCACCTCGGACACGTAGTTGTCGCCGACCGGCGCGTACCCTGGCGTATACCAGTCGCCGTTCTCCCACGGCGCGACCAGGATGTACCAGTGCCCGGCGGTCAGGCTCTGCGGCCCGCGCGACGAATCATCTCCGCCGATGCCGGTGATGACCTCCTGCAATGGAATCTTCAGAACGTAGTCGAACGCGAGCGCGATGCCGGCGCCGGCCGGCAATGGCGCCGGCAATTGCACGGTCAGCACGGTGTTGGTCACTTCAAAGGTGAGCGGCTGAGCCTGCCCAAAGATGCGCGCGTCGCGCACGTCGATTGCGCCGGCCCGCCGCGCGGGTGGCACGTTGAACTTGATCTCGGTGATGGCAAGGCCGGTGGGGTTGCGAAACGCGATCTTTTCCTGGGTGTGCAGCGCGCCGTTGTCGTAGTCCAGCGTGACGTTGAGCGTGTACAAAGGCCGGTCGGGCGGCTGGTCGAGCACCGCGAGCGCCGGGGCGACGAGCTGCGCCGGCCCCTGGTCGGTGTGCGGGGCTGCCGTTGGGCGAAACTGAATCGGCGCCCCCGACGCGCCGGTGCGTGTGCAGCCCGGCGCAACGAGCAACACCAGGGCGGATAACGCAACTACAAACAGGGCAGCGCAGCGCCCCGCGATTCGAATTGGCATGCGAGTATTGTAGGGCAGCCGGTCGCCTCATCTATAATCCCGCCATGCCACAGAATTTCGAGCACGGGTACGCGCTGGTGATCGGCGTGGCCAGTTATCCCCATATTCGCCCCCTGCCTTTCACCGTGCTGAACGACGCGGCCGACATCGCCGACATGCTCAAGCGGCCTGATCGCGCCGGCTATGCCGGGGACAAAGTGCGCCTGTTGCTGGATGAGCAGGCTACCAAAGCGGACATTCTGGACGGTTTGAACTGGCTGGCCGGGCAGACGACCGATCAGAGCACGGCTGTTGTCTATTTCAGCGGACATGGCGGGCGCGTCACCGAGGGCGGGGTGGCGGTCAATTACCTGCTGCCGTACAACACGAAGGCCGATGGGCTGAAGGACACCGCCATCCGCAGTGATGAATTGACGACGGCCTTGCGCGCGATTCATGCCGGCCGGCTGGTGGTCATCCTGGACGCCTGTCATTCCGGCGGAACCGGCGAGGCCAAAGACGCCCTTGCGCCAGAAGCGGAGGCCGTCAAAGGCAACCCGACCGATGACCTGTATGAAGAACTGCGGCAGGGCGAAGGCCGGGTGATCCTGGCGTCCTCCAAATCGATTGAGATGTCGTATGTTCTGCCCAATGCCAGGAATAGTTTGTTCACGCAGTGCCTGCTCGAGGGGATCGACGGCAAGGCGCGCCACCGCGGCGACGGCACGGTGCGCATCTTCGACCTGGCCGAGTACGTGATGGAAGAAGTGCCGGCGCGCTACCACCGCCGGCAACATCCCATCTTCAAGGCGCAGGATGTGGACGCCAACTTTCCTGTGGCGCTCTTGATGGGCGGCGACAAGTCGCTTGCGCCGGCCCCGCCGCTGACGCCGCTGAACACCAGCGTCGATCGCACGGCGCTGCGCGAGTTTCTGGTGGCGCACAAAACCCTCGATGAACTGGACATGCTGTGCGCCGACATCGAACAGGAACTGGAGAACGACGGCATCACGCTCCGGGTCAGTCTCGACACGGTGGGGATTGGCCGGCGCGCGACCATTCAATACGCCGCGCTCAATCTGATCGAGTATCTGCGCCGCAACGGCCGGCTGGCCTACCTCGTGCGCCGGCTGCGCAAGGAGTACCCCGGCGAGATTTGACATGGACATCCTGATGCCCAAAGTCGGTTTGACGATGACCGAAGGCGTCATCGTCGCGTGGCACAAGCAGCCGGGCGAGCAAGTCCGCAAGGGCGATCCATTGTTCACGTTCGAGACGGAGAAATCGACGCTGGAGTTCGAGTCGCCGGCAGACGGGGTGCTGACTGCGATTCTTGCTCCGCTCGGCCAGTCGATCGCCTGCCTGACGCCGGTGGCGCAGATCAGACAGCAGACGACAGACGACAGATTACAGACACCAGATCACAGACACCAGATCACAGATACCAGACACCGGGCGCCAGACGCTGCTGTTCAGTCGTCAATCGACAATCGTCAATCGACAATCGTCAATCCAAAGTCCAAAATCCAAAATCCCACGTCCGTCCTGGCTTCTCCCCGCGCGCGGGCGCTGGCGCGCGAACATGGCGTTGATATATCAAGCGTCTCCGGCACCGCGCCGGGCGGTGTCGTCGTTGCGCGCGATGTGCTGGCCGCAGCAGAGCACAGAGCACAGAGCACAGCTGACCGGGCAACCCAGGCGGTGTCTGCCCGGGCAACGCCGGTGGCGCAGCGGATGGCCGCCGAACTGGGCGTCGATCTGGCGTCGCTGGTTGGCTCCGGGCCGGACGGTCGCATCACTCGTGAAGATGTGGAGCGCGCGGCGCAAGCGGCGCAGATCCCAATGCCGCAGCCGGCTTATCAACCTTTGTCGCCGGCCCGCCGCGTCACCGCGCAGCGTCTGGCCGAGAATGCGCGCATCGCGCCGCATGTGACGTTGACTACAGAGGCCGATGCCACCGGCCTGGTCAGCGCGCGCGAGCAACTGAGCGCCGAGCTGGGCGAGAAAATGTCGTACAACACGCTGCTGGCGGCCATTGCAGCGCGCGCGCTGAAAGAGCACCCGCATATGATGGCGGCCTGGGATGAGTCTGGAGACGCCCCGCGCCTGCTGTTGCGCGACAGCATTCACATCGGCGTGGCGGTGGACACCGCGCGCGGGTTGTATGTGCCGGTCATCCGCGACGCCGGCGCCAAATCGCTGGCGCAGATTCATCGTGACCTGACCGATCTGATTGCCCGCGCGGCGGCGGGACGGCTCACCGCCGATGACATGTCGGGCGGCGTCTTCACCATCACCAACCTGGGCATGTATGAAGTGGACGCCTTCACGCCCATCTTGAATCTGCCCGAAGCCGCGATTCTGGGGGTGGGGCGGATTCTGGCCAGGCCGGTTGCGCGGGGCGAACAAGTGGTGATCCGCCAGATGATGACGCTCAGCCTGACCTTCGATCATCGTGTGGTGGACGGCGCGCCGGCTGCGCGTTTCCTGCAGCGCCTCAAGCAACTGATCGAGCGCCCCTTCGCGCTGCTGGTGTGAGTTTCGGTGGCTGAGCTTCGGTGGCTGAGCTTCGGTGGCTGAGCTTGCCGAAGCCACCGAAGCCACCAGCACCGTTGCCTTCGACAGGCTCAGGCAACGGCGATTTCGATGGCTGAGCTTCGGTGGCTGAGCTTGCCGAAGCCACCGAAGCCACCGAAGCCACCAGCACCGTTGCCTTCGACAGGCTCAGGCAACGGCGATTTCGATGGCTGGGCTTCGGTGGCTGAGCTTCGGTGGCTGAGCTTCGGTGGCTGAGCTTGTCGAAGCCACCGCACCACACTCAGAGGTCGAAAAAAGAAACTTCCAAAGTCGCCCGAAGCAACTTTGGAAGTCTCAAGCAGGCAGGCGCAGCGTGCTACGCCACTGTTTCAAACAGCGGGGTGTCCGGATTGTTGCCGGAGCCGGCGTCGGATTCGCCCACCGCGACCGGCGTAATCTCCACGTTTTCTGCGGAACCCTGCAGTTCCTCCACCAGCACGAAGTCCAGCTTGTCTTCCTGCAAGCCGATCAGAATCTTGCAGTTGTCGTGGAACCGGCCCGACAGCAGGCCGTCTGACAACACATCCTCGACTTCGGACTGGATCACCCGGCGCAGCGGCCGCGCGCCATATTCGGAGTCATAGCCTTTCTCGGCCAGGTAAGATTTGGCAGACTCGGTGACTTCCAGCCTCACATTGTGATCGGCCAGTCGCTTTTGCACCTTGTTCAGCTCCAGGGTCACAATCTGGCCGATGTCTTCGCGGCTCAGCGGTCGGAAAACGATCGTTGCATCCACGCGGTTCAGGAATTCGGGCCGGAACAGGCGCTTGAGCTGGTTCATCAGTTTGTCCTTGATCTCGACAAACTGCCGCTCGGCGTCCTTGATCTCTTCTTTGCCGACTGCGAAGCCGAGCTTTGACTCGCGCTTGATCATTTCGGCGCCGACATTGCTGGTCATGATGATGCAGGTGTTGCGGAAATCGACCTTGTGGCCGCGCGCGTCGCTCAGCCGGCCTTCCTCCATGATCTGCAACAGCATGTTGAAGACTTCGGGGTGCGCCTTCTCAATCTCGTCGAACACCACGATGGTGTAGGGCCGGCGGCGGACCGTTTCAGTCAACTGGCCGGCGTCTTCGTAGCCGACGTAGCCGGGCGGCGCGCCCACCAGCCGGCTGACGGTATGGCGCTCCATGAACTCGCTCATATCCAGCACCAGCAGCGCGTCCTCGCTGCCGAACAGGAATTCAGCCAGCGCCTTCGTCAGTTCGGTTTTGCCGACGCCGGTGGGGCCGAGGAAGATGAAGGATCCCATGGGCCGTTTCGGGTCTTTCAGGCCCACGCGCGACCGGCGCACCGCCTTGCTGATCACGCTGATAGCTTCGTCCTGGCCTATGATCCGCTCGTGCAGATGCTTCTCCAGGTTCACCAGCCGTTCGCTCTCCTTGCTGGCGATGCGGGTGGCCGGGATGCCGGTCCACATCGAAACAACCTCGGCGATGTCCTCAGGGCCGACAACAGGGCCGTCTGTGTTCGGGTCGAAGTTCGACCGCAGCGCCTCGATCTGCTCCATCGCCTCGCGCTCGCGCTCGCGCAGCGCCGCCGCGTCATCATACCGGGATTGCTCCATAGCCAGCGCGCGCTCTTTCTGCACCTCGCGCAGCTCGCGGAAGGCCTTCTGCAGATTGACCGATTGCGGCGATTTGTACATGCGCACGCGCGCCGCAGTTTCGTCGATCAGGTCGATGGCCTTGTCCGGCAGGAAACGATCCGACACGTAGCGCGACGACAACGCGATGGCCGCCTTCACGGCGTCATCGGAGATGCGCAGTTTGTGATGCGCTTCGTAGGCCGAGCGGATGCCGAACAGGATCTCGGTGGCCATGTCTGGCGTCGGCTCTTCGACGTAAACCGGTTGGAAGCGTCGTTCCAGTGCGGCGTCGCTCTCCACGTACTTGCGGTATTCGTTGAGCGTGGTCGCGCCGATGCACTGCAACTCGCCGCGCGCCAGCGCCGGCTTCAGGATGTTGGCCGCGTCCACGCTGCTGCCGGCCGATCCGGCGCCGACAAGCATGTGCAACTCGTCGATGAACAGAATGGTGTCGCTGGACTTGACTTCCTCGATCACCTTCTTCAGCCGCTCCTCGAACTGGCCGCGGTACATGGTGCCGGCGACCAGCGAGCCGACATCGAGCTGCATGACGCGCTTGTTCAACAGCGGCTCGGGCGTTTGACCCTCCACGATGCGCTGGGCCAATCCTTCGACGATGGCGGTCTTGCCCACGCCCGGCTCGCCGATCAGAGCCGGGTTGTTCTTGGTGCGGCGTGACAGGATCTGGATCACGCGCTCGATCTCAGTCTGTCGGCCAATCACCGGGTCGAGTTTGCCCTGTTCGGCCATCGCGGTCAGGTCGGTGGCGAGCTGGTCGAGCGCAGGGGTTTTGGGCCGCTCCTTTTTGGCTGTGGGTGGCGATGCGGAGGGCTTGCCGGATTCCGGTTGTTCCTGTTGCACTGCGCGCAACGTCTCGCGGCGAATGCGATCCGGCGTCAGGCCAAGCTGGCGCAGCACATCGATGGCAACGCCGTCGCCTTGCCGGATCAGTCCCAACAACAGGTGCTCGGTCCCGATGTAGCTGTGGCCCAGTTTGCGCGCTTCGTCCACGGCAAATTCGATGACCTGCTTGGTGCGCGGCGTCAGATCCAGCTTGCCGGCAGACGAGCGGCGTCCAGCGCCGGTCATGCGCTCCACCATCTCCGCGACCCGGTCGGGCTTGGCGCCCAGGTCGCGCAGCACGCGGCCAGCGACGCCGTTCTCCTCTTTGACCAGGCCAAGAAGCAGGTGCTCTGTGCCGATGTAGTTGTGCGACAGTCGCTCGGCCTCTTCCTGCGCGAGGGTGAGGACGCGCCTGGCGCGCTGCGTAAATCGCTGAAGTTTATCTGCCACAGCTTACACTCCTTCAGTCCAACAACGATGCCGCCCAGAGGCTATCATCGCGCTCATTTTCCGTTGCATGATACATCACTAAGTAAGACCAATCTTAAGCCGGTCTGAGTCCGGCCTGCCCCAACTGTACACCCGGCGCGTTAGCGAACAATATGATGCCGCCGGCGCAGCGTGGCGCGAAGTCGATCGCGCATAACGGAACGCGGCGCTCTGCCAAGAGTTGCAGAGCGCCGCGCATGAAGACAGACAAATCAGAGTGTGCGCAGTCTGGCTACTGGTCAGAATCGGCGGACGCATCCGGCACTTCCGCCTGCCAATCCATGTCGGCGTATTCGGCCCAACTGACCCGCCTCAGGCTGAGGGCGATGCGGCGCTGCTCAGGCTCGACGCGCATGACGCGCAGAGTCACGACCTGGCCTTCCTTGACGACTTCTTTCGGGCTGTTGACCGGCTTGTCGCTCAGTTCGGACAGCGGGATCAGTCCCTCGATGGCTTCATCGTCCTTGAGCCG
>Ga0308419_1000473_pt1 | contig 29301 bp, 36 predicted proteins | sample HotsprSampleMS50_FD_203674 | JGI IMG/M metagenome (GOLD analysis project Ga0308419, IMG submission 203674) | Hot spring phototrophic mat microbial communities from Mushroom Spring, Yellowstone National Park, Wyoming, United States - 20090730_MS50 ... | reverse complement strand
GAACCTATCAACCTTAAAAGACATAAATCTCTAATCCAAAAAAACCTGTAGTGACAATATGCACTTCTTTTAAAAAAAGGATTATGTAATATCAAGGGGTTATGAAAAATAACTGTCAAAGTCGGGAAAAATAATCAGGGAAAGTCAATACCTGTCTTGTTTTTAGAACCTATTACGTATTTGAAGCGGAGTTACGGGTTAATCTGTGTGCCTGTTAATAATCTGACCCTTCTCTGAGATGATATTCAAAAGTGCAAGGGCTGCCTCCTGAGGTCCTTTTGTTTCCCATCCTGAAATCCCGAGCCTCGTTCTCAACTGACCCACAAAGATACCTTTTTCGTAAAAACTCTTAAAAAACCTTTTTGCTATCTGTTCGTGCATATTCTTATATTGGATAGCACCGAAAATATTGACAAAATAGGTATGCACAAGTCCTGTAGATGTGGTGGTACCTTTGCTCATGGCCGTCCCTTCTCTAAAAACTGTAAGTGCTGCAGCATGATCTGCCAGCCTCTCAATAACAGGATGTTCGTCGTCTATCTCTTCATAATTATTGGCATATAGTATCATATCAACGGGAAATCCCTTAATAATATTCTCATAGGTGGTAACAGGCAATACTATCCTTGCATTTATCTGACTGGGATTCATTATGATTGCACGATCAAGCTGGCCAAACGCATATCCTGGCTGTAAATCATCGAGCCTTACAAAGGCACCCACCTCTGTCCCATACCCGATAATCTCCCCTCTTTCGTCTATTTCGAGAGAGCCCATATCATCTGCTATGATGGTTATGTCTTTTATCAAATCCTCCCCGATGTTCCTTAATGCTTCTATTGTCTCTGATTTCCCAGCACCTGTATCTCCAAAGATCAAAATCGTCATAGAATGATCGTTTTTTGTGATTATCCTAAACATGGCCCCATGAAAAGGCATTCTCCCCAATTTCATTACCTTTATATTGTGAAGGGTGAGTATCATCTTTTTCAAATAGCCAAAATAACCAAACTGGTCCTTGTTGGGGCAAAAGCCAGTCAATATGCCATTTCTTATATCATCAAAAAATACAGTAGGCATGGACGATATGGTTTCTAAGACATCTTCGGGCACACCAAATAGGTAGAGGGCATCTACAGGCTTCTCCAGAAATTGATCATCGGCTATCTCGAATAGATTACAAAGAGAGAGTCCGAGTTCATAAAATTTTTCATGTATATATACAAGAACTAAAAGTGGTCCTACCTTTGCCGGGTAACATAACCACTCTTTGGGATCTATTGTTATACGATTCAATGGATTTTCATCGATGCGTTCAAACTTCCCTGTCCTTTTGTTCATAGGTGGGTTTATAAGTAAGGGGGGATACATAAAGATCTGTCTGATTACGGGGACACTGAGAAGCCTGCGGTAGCTTCCAGCAGGTAGCTTCATATCTTTTGGAAGGGCAATTACTGCCATCCCTGCCCCTGCTGTAGTCTGTCTGTATATATTAGGGTGTCTACCTGTTATGTTTTCTTCAATATCCCTGTATGTCTGTCTTATCAAATGGGTTAATGATTCAATCGTTGAGTTGAACGTCCTGTAAGGTCGTTTGTCAAGGCGGTCACCAGTAGAATCGCATATTATGAAACGTTCGAACTGTCTCCAGTAGTTGTAAAGACCTTCAATAAACTCGGATATTAGCGAATGGTCTTTGATAAAGTGCCTTCCATCTTCCATAAGTTTTGGAACGGCATCTATATTGAATTTAGTAAGTATACTCAAAACACCTATCATCTTATTGATATCCCTTTTTGTGATCTGATCTGATGTCTTAGAAAAGATCTTTAAGATAGGTGCATCCTTTCTTTTCAATTCATCGACATAACTGGAGATTATCTTGAAAAAAAGTTTGCTCGAAAGCAGTTCATCCGATGTCTCGCATACCCTATCCCTGACGAGGATGATCACCTTGTTGTCCACTAATCTGAAATTTTCCCTTGTCTTCATAGATAATCCTTTTGTATGTTATACTTTTAAAAGACCTCTATCTTTACATCCACTATCTTTGCACCCTCTCCCTTTCTGTAAAGTATCAGCGGGTTTATATCTATGGTCTTAACCTCGGGATGCGTATCAAGAATAAGCGACATCTTGAGGATGGCATCGATCAGGACATCCGTATCGTATGGATCCTGTCCCCTTATACCCTTGAGGATGGCGCTGCCAGTAAGCCCTTCAATCATCTCAACAGCCACTTCCCTCGCCACAGGCACTACCCTTATGGATACATCTCTGTAAAGCTCGGTAAAGATCCCTCCCATACCGCAGAGGATCACCTTTCCGAATTGACCATCCTCTCTGCCACCTATGATTATCTCACATCCTGACCGTTCCATGGCCTGTATGAGATATTTTGAACCTTTCATCCTTTCCATTACCCTGTCCAGGGCATCCCTGCCACTGACATTGAGAAATACACCACTGGCATCTGTCTTGTGCAGTATATGGGGCATGGCCGTTTTAACGGCTACGGGATAACCTATCCTCTCTGCTGCCTCAAAGGCCTTTTCCTTACTATCAACCACCTCATAATCCGATACGGGCAGACCATGGGACCTGATGAACGAAAAGGCCTCTTCAGGGGACATGACACCCTGGCTATGCGTATCCTTCCTTACCTTCCTCCTCTTTTCTTTCAAAGCCTTTCCCTTGAACAAAAGGCCCTTTTCCCTGGCTGTCTTTCTCTGTAAAACCTCCATCATGATTCTTACTGCCATATCGTAGTCTGAAAATACCGGGTAATCCCCTTTTATTATGGAAAAAACACCCTCTCTCGGGATGGTTATGGAAAAGACCACGGGTTTACCCGATTCCAGTGATGATATGTTCGCCCTCCGGGCAAGCATGCCGGTGGAGTCATCATCAAAAGGATATGTATGGGCAACTACAACACCATCTACAGAAGGCTCTTTTACCACCCTGTCCACGATCTCGGCGTAGAGCTCCCTGTCGAATACGTCCCCCAAGTCTATGGGGTTTGTGGCCCTTATCACATTTGCCCTCGGCTTTTTAGAAAGCCATTCAAAAAATTCATCTGACAGCCTGGCGAGCTGGAATCCATATCTGTATGCCGTATCGGCACAGAGTACCGCATGCCCTCCAGAACGTGTAACAAAGGCGAGTCTTCTGCCCTTCAGCTCAGGAAGCAAAAGGAGCTTCAGGCATGTTGCCATCTCCTTTATGGTTTTTACCATTAATACCCCTGCCTGTCTCATGGCTGCCTCCACAACCCTCTGATCCCCTGCAAGGGAAGAGGTATGAAAACGGGCGATCTCATTGCTCTCCGGTGCTATATTGGATTTCAGTACCATCACGGTTTTATGGGTGGATAAAACGAGTTCCATAAACCTCCTGCCATCGACAAAATCCTCGAGATAAAGCCCTATGGCACCGGTAGCCGGGTCATCGATTAAGTATTCGAGCAGATGGTTCTCATCTACCATAAGTTTATTGCCCATGCTTATGAACTTATTTATCCCTATCCCCTCATAAAAGGAGGTGATCATGGTATCGTGGACAACACCACCACTCTGGGATATAAACGAGAATCCCTCTCTTTTCGTCTCTTCCGGGGTAATGGGAAAGAAGGGCATAATAAGCCCATTATCCACGTTTATAGCCCCCACGCAGTTAGGTCCCATGATGGTCAAGCCCCATCTGGATGCAATCTTTAATATCTCCTCTTCAAGGGCCTTCTTTTCTTCACCGGATTCGGTAAAACCACAGGACTCGATCACCACATAGTGTATACCTTTCCTGCCGCATTTATCAAGGACTTCAGGGATGGCCCTTGCTGGTATGAGTAATACTGCCAGATCTACTTCTGTCTCTATTTCGGAGACATCTTTAAAGGTCCTTCTCCCCTTTACCTCACTGTAACTGGTGTTTACGAGATAGATGGAACCCTTGAAAGAGGACCTTTCGAGATTGTCGAGGATGGTGCTACCCAAATTACCGGATGAGGCCGATACGCCAAAAAGCACAATGTTCCGTGGATAGAAGAATCCATTCAGATCCACCTCTTCTTTCCTCCTCTTTATTTCCCAACCATTGCCCAGATTTTAAATGTGACCTGCAAATATTTACCATAATTCATTCTACCACTCAACCATATATGGGTAAAATCTGTTTTATCCTGTGAGCAGTTTCGATTTTACCAGTTTGCTGTATTTCCAGAAGGAACTTGAATATCTCTGGTGTAGTAATCTCCTGTACAGCTCTGTTACCAAAGGCAGGGATTACATATGTTTTAATTCTTTGTTCAACAGTCTCTATATGTCTTTCTGACCAGGATGTCTTTTTGTTATCAAACCACTCCCGGGCAAGAGTTCCAAAAGTAATTTTTTTTTCTTCCAGAAGGTTCAATACCATCTGCAAGAAGCCTTCTTATCTCATCACGTTTTTTTCTCGCATCTTTTAAAGATACTTCTGGATAAGTTCCAAGACTTAAAGTCTTTCTCTTATTATCATACGTGTAGTCAAATCTCCACCACTTTCCTCCCGATGGGGCAACGATAAGATACAAACCTTTCTGGTCATAGAGTTTATACATTTTTTCTTTTGGTTTTGCATTTTTGATTTTGACATCAGAAATTGGAGACATATTAATTTCCTCCCTGTAATATGTTGAAAGTTACCGTAAATGAAAAGGAGTTACCGTAAAAGTTACCGTAAATTTTTGCGGATGTCAAAGGAAAAATACGAACTAATACGAACAAGCTATTTTAAAAATCATTTATAATTTCATTGAGTTAAAGAGAAATACGAACTAATACGAACTTATAAGAAAAGACAAAAAACGGAGAGGGTGGGATTCGAACCCACGGTCCCGGCTTAGCGGGACAGCCGATTTCGAGTCGGCCCCGTTATGACCGCTTCGGTACCTCTCCTTATCTTAAAAAAATTCTTTAAAATCTCCTCGCTTTGTTCTTTTAAAACACCACCTTTTACATCAACTTTATGATTAAGTCCAATATTGTTTATATCAATTAATGAACCAAATGCACCTGCCTTTTTATCATAACATCCAAATACAACTGTTTTAATCCTTGCCTCAATTATGGCACCGGCACACATGGAACACGGTTCTTTTGAACAGACAAGCGTGCACCCTGTCAGTCTAAAATTATTTAATACCTTTGCTGCCTCTTCAATGGCAAGTATTTCAGCATGGGCAGTGGGCGATTTTTTCTGTCTTGTTAGGTTATGAGAAATGGAGATTATTTTCCCATTTTTATCTGTAATCAATGCCCCTACTGGCACCTCTTCTTCCTCAAAGGCATGCATAGCCTCTACGAGGCATAATTCCATTAAATATTCATAATCCAATATACCCATTATGGCCTCTCAAACAACCCCTTTATCCCGAAAAACAAAGGATAATTAGAATGTTCTACTTTATCTTTCATTCTATTAATATAATCAGGTCTGATGTTGTCCTTCCATCTCGGATAACCACCAAGCCAGAGATATCTTAATAATTTATGAAAACCGTCTCTTGAGAATATATATTCACCAATTGAAATTGTCCATGAACCCTCATTAATAGATATTTTTATATTTGAAGGGCTGGCATATTTTTTAGCAACATCTTCGACCAATGCCCTTGTTTTAAAACCTTCTGGATTCTGTTTAAATTTATCTGGTTCATGGGGAAATGGAAAATGACTGTATATTTCACCTATAAAACCATGAAGATCAATTCCTACTATGGCACCCATAAGATTGCCTATCTTGTATGTTTCAATTATATATGCCTCCCAATGTTGTGATGGAAAACTTCCTGTAGACATATCAGAAAGTTCAGATATACGGGCTGCCATGTCACTTGCAAAAAAGAAATAGTTATCAAGAAGAATCATATCGGTTTCTATATTGAAAAAACCGAATGGAACCTCTCCATGGCTTATAGATTCAAAAAGCAAAGGCATTTCTTATTATAACAATAGCTGCATTATTATTACAAGATCATGTATTATCTTTTTTGTTGACAAAATGCAAATTATAGTATACATATGTATATATGAAAAATTTAACTAAGATGCAGGGGCTTATACTTGAATTTCTCAAAGATTGTATTGAAAGATACGGTTATCCACCTACAATAAGAGAAATCGGTAGCCATTTCAATATATTATGGCCTGCAGCAAGACAGCACCTCCGTGCCCTTGAGAAAAAGGGATTTATACGCATAAATCCCTTAAAATCAAGGGGCATAGAGATAATAGGGTTAAAAAGGAATCGAGAAAGATCTATACCTGTGGCAGGGAGGATAAGGGCCGGAGAGCCTGTATTTGCCGTGGAAGAAATAGATATGCATATCATTGTTGATCCTGAACTTTTTCCCCAGGCAGATACATTTGCTCTGAAAGTAAAGGGAGACAGCATGAAGGATGCAGGTATATTTGATGGTGATTTTGTAATTGTGAAAAAGCAGAACATAATCGAACACGGTGAGATAGGGGTTGTGCTTATAGGTGATGAGGCAACGGTTAAAAGGGTGCTGTTTGAAGAAGGAAAAATAATCCTCAAACCTGAAAATATAACTATGTCGCCTGTTTCTTATAGTCCTTCCAGGGTGAGCATCATTGGAAAGGTTATAGGACTTATAAGAAACAGGATTTAGTATATGTATGTTGGTCAGTTTGTAAAGGTTGTTGCCACTTTTGATCCTGCCTACAGAGTAAAACCATTTAAGTTTAAGTGGGCAGGAAGAACCATAAGGGTGGTAGATATAACCTATACGTGGCGTTCAAAGGAGGGTAGAAAGGATATATACCACTTTGCCCTCACCGACGGTAGTGCACTTTATGAACTAACCTATGATACAGAGACGTTACTGTGGAGGCTTGAAAATCTGGAGCCAGTAGAGTAATTAAGCCTTCCCAATGTCTTTATCTATTGATTTCCATAAGATTTCATCCATTTCCGTATCTATAACATTTTCATCCTCACGGATTATGGATCTTATTCTCATATCGTATGCGCTTTCAAGTTGAGGAAGAAGCATTTTAAATTCCTGAGCCTTTTCTAATCTTTCATCAATAATATTTTTTTGCTCAAGAGCCTTTTCAAAATCTTGTTTGTCCACAGGGATATTATAAAGAATGTTCAATATTTCCATAAGCCGCATCTTGCCTATATAGTCCTCATCGAGGATTACGTACTGTGGAATAGAAACGATAAACACATTTACACGGATATTTGATTCTGCTGCATTTTTGGTTACCATATTCACTATACTCGAGTTGCCCCTGTAAATGATAGGTAATATGCCCAGGTTTTTTAATAATGTATCCTTAATGTTTTCACCCATATTGTAGCCGCTTACGAGCAAAGGTCTTGTATGGGGTACAGCGTCGTACATACTACCCAGGAGTGTATATGTCTTTACATTTAATGCCTTAAAAACCTTAAGCACAGAATCTATATAAAGTTCTGCGTTCATATGCGGCTCCAGCATCCTTATAAGCACTAAATCCTTATCCCCATGCCTTTTTGCATAATAGATGGTTGTGTTTGGGATAATCATTTCTTTTATGCCATCCTCTTGTATGTGAATGGTAGGTCTATATCTGGTAAAATCAAAAAATGTACCTGGCCTTGATAATCTTGCTATTTCCATTGCATTGAACCTATCCCTTAGTTCTTTTAAAACGAGTGTTCCTACACTATTAACATCTATCCATGGCCAGAGAGTGGCAAATGCATAAGATGCATCTGTCTCAGGAAGGGGTTTACTAAATTTAAAACAACCTATTCTCAAATCTTCCTCCTTTATGTTATGTAGCGAACAACTACCATATTACCATAAAGATATATCGAGGATATACAATATTTTTTTAAAAAAAACTTGTCTGTATTACTTCAATGTAGTAAAATAGAATCAACAAGTGTCTAATTTCACATGCTAATATGACCTAAATAAGAGTTCCAGATGGAGCATCGGGTCAAAAAAAATGTGAATCATCAGGCACTCATCTGCGGTATTCAACAACTCTTCTCTGAAATCACAGAAGGATTTTATACATTTTTCAAGATATTTTTAATCTCTTCCTTTTCAGGCTTCCATTACCCCAAATGCCTAAATACACATCGGGAAACAGATGTTTTAAATATAAAATTCCATAATTTCTTGCTTTTGAAAGGAGGTGTTTATGGATTTTAAGGCCCAGTTAAACAATCTTACTACCCAGCAGATAGTCAACATCATGGCCAGTCTTCTTGACAAGATTTCCAACGAAAACTTCATTAAACTCACCTATTTAGCCGAAAAGATGACAAAGCAGCCGGATGTTCTTGCAGGTATAGAAGGTATAAGAAACTATCTTAAAAACCCCAATCACCCTACAAGAAAGCTCTTCCAAAGGGTCCTTGAACATCTGTCTTTAAGAAACAGACAGATTTTGTTTAAATCATTGTTTTACAACGGCTGGTTTTTAGGCGGAAAAAAACGGGATGCCTTTGAAAAGGAATACGGTTTCAGACCCCCCTTTGTCATGATACTCTCCCCTACGCTTCACTGCAACCTGAGGTGCAAGGGTTGTTACACCTTGGGATACGGCACAAAGCCTGAGCTCCCCTATGAGATAGTGGATTCTGTACTGAAGGAATGTGAAGAACTGGGTATATACTTTGTTACAGTGTTGGGTGGTGAGCCCCTTATGTATCCTCACCTATTTAAGATGATAGAAAACCACCCTGATATATACTTCCAGGTCTATACCAATGGAACCCTTATGACAAAGGAATATGCAAATAGGTTTTCTGAACTGGGCAACAACATGGTGGTCATAAGTATTGAAGGCTACGAAGAGGAAACGGATAGATGGAGGGGCAAAGGGGTATATAAAAAGATCATGAATGCCTTTGAGTATCTAAGTAATGCCCGTGTATTAGCAGGCTCCTCTGCCACTGTTACAAGCGAGAATGTCTATACAGTAGCATCAGAGGAATTCATAGACCATATGTTAAACTGTGGTTCATTTATTCAGAACTACTTTTTATATATCCCTGTTAATGGGAAGGCAGACTTTTCTCTTATGGTGACACCAGAGCAGAGAGACCACCTAAGGAAACAGGTGATGTATTTCAGAGATACGAAACCCATGTTCTTCCTTGACTTCTGGAATGATGGACCCCATGTAGAGGGTTGTATTGCAGGTGGTCGCAGATACTTTCACCTTAATGCCAAAGGTGATATAGAACCCTGCGTGTATACCCATGTGGCAGTAGATAACATAAGAAACACCACATTAAAACAGGCCTTGAATAGTCCTCTGTTCCAGTCCATAAGGAAAAGACAGCCCCATAACCCTAACCACTTAAGGCCCTGCATGATCATAGACAACCCCCATGTAATGAGGGAGATCATCTCTGAAGTAAAGCCTTATTTTACCCACCCCGGTGCAGAGGAGATATACACAATAAAGAGTAAGGAGATGGATGAGTATGCCAGAAGATTTGGGGTGTATGCAGACAGGATATGGGAGGAGGAGTATCTGGCGCCTAAAAAAAAGACCCTGCATCAATAACCTGTCATGAAAAAAAATACCTGGTCTGTTAAGGATTATTTACATATAGGATTTATGGGCTTCCCAAAGGGTGGCCTTTGCGGTATCGATGTTACATATAGATACAACCTTAAATGCGCTCACTGCTATTTCAGGACCCAGGGATACAAAGATGAGTTGAGCCTTAACGGATGGATGGAGAAATTCATCTCCTTAGAATCTAAGGGTTTTCCATTCCTTATCTGCGGGTGGCTCGGGTTTGACCCGAAGAACGCCTCTGCAACAACCGCCTTCATCGTCGTCTTTGCCTCACTGAGCGGATTCTTCGGTCATGCAACCCTTGGCAACATAAACTGGAATCTTCTGATCTTCTCTGCCATTGGCTCAATAGCAGGTGCCCTTGTGGGGTCATGGCTCATGCACAGAAAGCTTGAGGCAAAGCAGGTAAAAAAGATAATCGGCATCGTGCTCTATGCAATTGCAATAAAGATGGCATGGAGTGTTATATTTTAGAGAACACAAAAACTGATAGACTAAGTTGGTGAGAAACCAACATAATGTAGTGTGAGTAAGACGTGAAAAAAATAGGGGGTTATATAGCAAACTACTTTTTTCACTCATTACAAGAAGAACATTTCTCAATACCCTTTTTGGGGGGTTGGCTCTTTGCCTTTTTTTCCGGATGTTTTTATGCATTTATGAAATTTGCCTTCCCCACACTCGGAAAAGAACCGGACTTTGTCATTCTCAATGCAAAAGAGTTTACAGATATACCGACAAATTCGGTCAAACCATTTCCCTGGGGTGGGCAGCTTGGCTTTTTCTTCAAGAAGGCAGATAATACGACCCATGCCCTGAAAGGGGTCTGTACCCACATGGAATGCAACATCATGTACAAACCTGAGGATAGAAAATTTTACTGCCCCTGTCATCAGGGATGGTTTGATGAAGACGGTAAAAACATAGCAGGTCCACCTCCTAAGCCATTGGAATTCTTTGATTACTTCATCGAAGGAGAAAAACTTGTTGTAGCGAAGAAGGGGGTCAAAGTCGAATTACCGAAGGCATAAAGAAAACTACTCTTAAGATCAACTAATTCCACTTCGCAAGTGGAATTAGCTACTGGATGTCCGAAGCGAAGCAGAACTCGACCATGCAGGTCGCATAAGCGGTGCGCACCATATCCACCTCACAGAGATTGAAAATCGCATGGAAGAGGTTCCTAAGGACCATCTGGTGTATATCTTTTGCGGAAGCGGTCTCCGCTCAATGATAGCTGCAAGTCTATTGAAAAGAAAAGGATGGGAAAATCTGGTTGTGGTTTTAGGTGGACTGGCAGGATGGAAATCAGTGAGCTGCCCTCTGAAGATGTAATAATCAACAAATGCATCACCACGGGAGTTAAGGTTTTAAAGGATTATTTGGCAAGTTTTTTGTGTTATTTTTGATTATTCATCAATGAAATAGGGATATTAAAAGGTCATCATTGAAAATGGAGGGGAATTCTATCTCCCTACCCGGTTCAATGCGTTTTTCTGTATGCGATAGCTCTCCCACAGAAAAGCCATGAAGCCTGTTGCTATGATATCGTCCCTGTAGTGAATCACCGCCTTTTCGATAGATGTCCATCCTTGCACTGCCTGTAATGAGAAAATGGACCCTGTCTTTGTGCTTGTCGTATTCACCTTTTATCCAGCCCCTCCAGTTTTTATACTTATGGAGCTCATCAAATACCATTACAGCATCTTCAGCAGGCCACCTCGCAGCAAGTATCTTTTTTCTGTCTTCACGGTTATCCCGGCTACAGGTTTCCCACCCCAAACCCAACCAAAATACATTTATTTGCTTGACAGGCTATGTAAGTATAGTATAATCTAATTAAGTAATTCCTTAAAAGAATAGATTATGGAGAGACTTATCCCTATATTTAAGGCCCTATCCGATGAGACAAGGTGGAAGATAGTGGAGCTCCTTCTTACCCATGACCTTTGCGTGGGGGCTATTGCCGCAAGGATTGGCGTCTCAAATGCTGCTATCTCCCAGCACATGCAGGTCTTGAGAAAGGCAGGAATTGTGAGGGGCGAAAAAAGGAGGTACTGGACGCACTATACGGTAAACAGGGACATATTGGAGGAGGTGGCAAGGGCATTAACCCTTTTGAGGGAAAAGCCTTTAAACCCCACAGGGGTCTGTATAAGAAAAGTATCAGAAAAAGAAGGGAGGTGTGAGGATATGTGTGAGACATGCTGTATGCATCCTGAAAGATTAAAAGGAAAACCCCAAGATTGTAGCCCTGAGCAGATAAAGGAGTGCCATGGAGATGTAAAGGCACATCCCTGCGAGGAAAAAGAAGATAAGGGCAATAAATGAATATCCTTGAGGTTTATGACCTCACAAAGGTCTACGGGGATTTTAAGGCCGTCAAGGGCATCTTTTTTGCAGTAAGGCAGGGCGAGGTCTTCGGGCTTTTAGGTGCAAATGGCGCGGGTAAGACCACAACGATAAACATGCTCACAGGTCTTGCCCGTACCACATCGGGAAGGATCATATATTCAGGTATAGATTATACCCGCAATATAAAGAAGGCTCAACATCTCATGGGGATCGTGCCGGATGAGAGTAATCTCTATCCTGAGCTCACAGGTTTTGAAAACCTCTGTTTCTGCGCTGCCCTATACGGGATGAAAAAGAAAGAGGCAGGGGCAAAGGCAGAATTCCTTCTCGAACAATTCGGCCTCAAAGATGCAAAGGACAAGAAATTTGCCGCATACTCACGGGGTATGAAAAGAAGGCTTACCATTGCAGCAGGTATAATCCATGATCCACCTATTTTGTTCCTTGATGAACCCACAACAGGAATAGATGTGGCCAGTGCAAGACAGATACGAAACATACTGAAAGACATGAATAAAAAAGGCACCACCATATTCCTTACCACCCACTACATAGAGGAGGCAGAAAGGCTGTGCGACCGGGTGGCGTTTATCGTGGAAGGAAGGATCATAAAGATAGATTATGTGGATGAGCTCATTCATCCTGTAAAGGACAGAAATATCCTGATTCTGACTATATCCGGGCTGTCAGACGGAATAGAAGAGAGGTTATCGACCATTTTGCCTGATTTTAAGTGCAAAAGACTATCAAATAATGATATTCGCATAGAATCAGACCATCCAGTAAGGACAGGCCATATCATCCGTATTCTGGAGGAGGAAGGAATTGATGTGATAGAGGCCAAAAGGATGCGTGCGACCCTGGAGGATGTGTTTGTAAACATAACAGGTATTGAGGCCGAGGAGATGAAAAAAGAGAAGGAAAAGAAGGCAGGATAGGCATGAACAACTGGATTGCATTTTTTGCCATATTTTTAAAGGACATAAAGACCTATTACCTGAAACCTCCAAACATAAGCTGGGGTATCATATTCCCCTTTGCATGGGCAGGCATGTTTTTTATTAGAACAGGCGGCAATATGACGGACGTGATGTCTATCCTGCCAGGGGTTATGAGCTTATCCATCCTCTTTGGAACAACATCCATGCTCTCTGTAACCATCACCTTTGAGAAAAAAAGCAGGACCTTTGATAGAATCTTACTATCACCCATACCGCTTACGCTTATCATGTTTGCAAAGACCTCAGGTGCCATCCTCTTCGGCATAGTAAATGCCTTTGTGCCCTTTTTTGTGGCAGGGTTTTTTGTTGATCTCTCTCAGGTCCATCTATCCATTGTGATTGCTGCCATAGTCCTTATCTCCATTGCATCCACATTTATGGGGCTATTCATCGCCACTTCCGTAAGTGAGGTCTTTGAAGCACAGACATTCTCCAATTTTTTTAGATTTCCCATGATATTTCTCTGCGGGTTGTTCTTCCCTGTATCCAGACTACCTTTGTTTTTGAGACCCCTATCTTATATAATGCCGCTCACCTATGGTGTTGACCTATTACATGGCGCCATAAACCATTCGCAGACATTACCGTATGTATTTGATTTTACCGCTCTTTTCTTATTCTGTGCTATACTGTTTTATATAAGTCTATACAATATCAGGAAACGGTGGGTTCTTTAAGAAAGGAGGTAGATCCAGTGGCAGATGCACTCCTTAAAGGGTATACAAAACAGATATTCAGGGCAAAATGCAACCCTAACTTTGAATCTGTCCATTGCATCGCAAGACTTGATGAGGATATATCAAAGGTGCTCCCTTATCTAAACGCCTTACTCGATGGGGTCGAGTATTTTTCTAACCCGCCTGAGGTGGTATTTCACCATTATGGCAAGATCATAAAGGTTGGACCACGAGAGATCGCCATAAATGCCCTTGAGGATGAAGAAGAGGCAGAACGAGTGCTTGTCTGGTTAAAAGACCAGATAAACGAGGCATGGGCAAACCGTACGAATATTGTTCCTCGCTACGAGGGCAGAAAGAAACCTAAACTAATAGAGATAATAAGACTTCTCCCAAGGACAAACTGTAAAAAATGCGGAAGATCTACCTGTACGGTCTTTGCCACCCATATGGTAGAAGGAGGGGTCGGACCGGAAGACTGCCCTGAATTAGAAGAAGTAAACCGTAAAAGGTTGACCGCTTACCTTTCTCAATTCGATATGAAATGAAAAATCTACCTATTCAATGGTAAATGTTTTTTCGACAAAATCGTCGATTAAACATCCATATTTCGGAAAGATTTGTCGAATCAAGTCCAGTTTCTTTGTTGCCCTGTATCCTAAAAAAAGCAATACAAATACGCAAAAGGCTCATCAGATAAGGCTTTACACAATACACATAAAATTAAATAAAGAGGGCTAAATCTATGGCATGGATATTGCTTTATAATACATGAGGATTACACGATGCCAAAGAAACGAAACATATTCTTTATTATCTCAGCGGTTGTCCTCATTCCCGTTATACTTGGACTAACCCCTGTAAAATTTGTTCAAAAGCTGGGTAGTGGATGTCCTCTGAACAACAATAAAGTTGCGTTGAGCTGTAACCCCTGCATATACCATTCCGTGACATCACAATACTCTATAGAGAGCGACACCTACTATACAGCTCTATTACCATCAGATCCAGTTATTTTTCAGGCATTTTCTAACTTACCTAAAGCTGCATACTATTTTGAAGTAACAGAAGATTCAAACCCTTCCATAAAAGCCCCACCCCTTCGCTGTTAATTCATCTCAACGAAATCAAAAGGTTTTGTATTAAGACACAATAGAGGTCTACTTAGAGACCTTAACGAAACAAACAACAAGAAAGGAGGTGAAAAATATGAAAGCAAAAACTCTCACCATCGTAATGGCGCTATTTGTACTGGCACTTTTTGCATCGGCGGCTATAGCTGGTCCTGGATATGGTAGAGGTATGGGATATGGTCCTGGATATGGTATTCCGCCTGTCTCTAACCTGACACCAGAACAGGTATCAAAGATTCAGGGTATCACGGAGGCACATCTGAAAGAGATCGCTCCATTACAGCAGCAGATGCTTGCAAAAAGGACAGAACTCCGTGCTGCATGGCTCTCACCGAATCCTGACCAGGCAAAGATCAATGCCCTGCAGAAGGATATCCTGAACCTGAGTGCCAGGCTTCAGGAGAAATCTACCAGTGCAAGACTTGAGATGAGAAAGGTATTGACTCCAGAACAGCAGGCTCAGTTCGCAGTGTATGGACCTGGCATGGGCTATGGAAGAGGCAAAATGGCCCGTATGGGTCGCTGGTAACAAAAAAAGGGGTGGAATCCTCCACCCCGGATAAAAAGGAGGTATAGACCATGAAAAAGATATTAACCATACTAACATTAGCCATTGTAGTTGCATTTGTATCTACAAGTGTCTGGGCAGGACCATGGGGTGGTAAGTTTTATGGCAGAGGACCGGCTATTACAAACCTAACTCCTGAACAGCAATCAAAGATTCTTGCACTACAGCAGGCACACCAGGAAAAGATAACACCAATACAGGAACAGCTTTTCAAAAAGAAGATGGAATTGAGGACCCTTTTGACAAGTCAGAATCCTGACCAGGCAAAGATCAATGCTGTACAGAAAGAGGTCTTTGATCTTATCGACAAAATCCAGCAGGAATCTACAAGGTTGAGGGCAGACATCCTGAAGGTCATTGAATCGACACCGGCAAAATGAAAAGTAAAAATGTTGTGGGGGGTAACCCCCACAACAAAACAATCAGGGGGTAAAATGGAGACAGCAGATATAGAAAAAAAATGGACCATATCCTTTAAAAAACTTATCTATGCTGTTTTGATCACTATACTATTTTTAGCCCTCGGTATAATTTGTTTTGGAGAGGAGATAGAAATAGCCACATGCGATCTTGAAAAAGGCTTACCGCAAACCCTGAATCTTTCACCTGAGCAGTGTAAAAAGATAAGGCAAATGTCAGATAGATTCTGGAAGGATTCACAAGTTATGAGGGCAAGGATTATGGAAAAACGTCTCGAGCTAAAAAAGGCTTTAGAGCACCCAAATGCTGATCCATACAACATTAATAAAATAGAGAGGGAATTAAATAGGCTTGAGCATGAATTCGCCCGAATGGCACAACAAACACAAGCCAGGCAGAGACGAGTTCTAACGCCTGAACAGATAAATAAAATGAAGGACATGTCCTATGAATATGGTTTTCATGGATACAATATAAGGGTATATAAAGGACCATAAAGATAATGTGTTGTAGTCATTGCAGTATTTTAAGTAAAAGCATATAATGGATATACAGGCCCATAACCTACATAGAGAAAGGAGAAAATAACATGAAAAAGCTTTTTGTTTTTATCACAGTGATTTCAATTATAACCCTTGGTCTGACTGCCAGCTCTTTTGCACAGAAGGGTGCATTTAAATGGCGGGGAAGTGGTGGCTGGGGACCGGGAACACCATACAACAGTATGTATGACCCGGCAAAGGTAGAGACAGTATCCGGAACAGTGGAGGCAGTAACCCAGATAGTCCCGATGAAGGGTATGTATGCTGCTGCAGCAGTTGTGTTAAAGACCGATAAGGAGACAATCCCTGTCCATCTGGGTCCAGAATGGTATATAGGACGGCTCGATACAAAGATTGTAAAAGGTGACACGATCGAGGTAAAAGGCGTAAGAACAACATTCAATGGTAAACCTGCTATAATTGCAGGCGAGATAAAAAAGGGTGATAGTGTCCTCGTTTTAAGGGATGCCTCTGGCATACCCATATGGTCAGGATGGAGAAGGTAATGAATCAAGGAAGGGCTCTATTTAATGGGCCTGTATGGGGTCCTTCCTTTTTTTATCAGCATATTAGGAGAAAGAAAAAATATGGCAAAGCGCACAAAGATTAATGATAAACATGCAGGGCAGAAAGAGGCTTTATTTTCCTGGCTAAAAGACACAGCCCCCGCATTATTTCTCCTTTCGGGTTCCATGGCAATGACCCTCTTTTTTTCTGAGTTTTTATTTGTATCAGGTATAAAGGAATTGTGGAAGATACTGCTCAGGTTTATCCGCATGTCAGTGACCCTTATATTTCCAGTTATATCCCTTCCTTTTCTATGTTCTTTAATTAGACCCATATTAAGCAGATCAAAAAGGAAACTTGTGCAGATACATGAAGAGAGGGTTCATTCTATACACCTCCTGGATGCATGGCTTGTTCGGCCCTTGCAGGGCATTGGCTTGTCCATGCTTATTGCCACAAAGCTTATAAGCGTGCTTCAACTTTACACAGGAGGCAAGATTTCTGAATCACTTTTACTCCCATCAGGGGGGTTTGTCCCTGGAAAGTTTATCGCAACCACCTCCATATTTGTCGGTGTATCAATGCTTCTTTCCCTTCTCTGGACATTCGATGACTTGGGGATCCGCCATTATAACAAAAAAACGGGTGAGATAAGGATGATAGGAAAATATTTAGGGGCCCTTCTTCCAACAATCTTTGGTTTTTACGGTCTAATAAATCTTTTTGGAGAATACTCACAAACCATGGTGCTTAAATACGTTGCACAGATGGTAATCGTGCTGTACCCTCCCTTTGTGGTATTCGCCGTGTTCCACCAGCGCTATATCCAGAAGAGGGAAGGATTATTACTGAAAAGATTGAACGCATCACCCTATCAAATAATGGGACCTGATAAAGACATGGTTATTTTGAACAGTTGATAAAATAAATAGATGAGGGTTCATGGAAATTAAAGATATAAGCAAAAACATTATTACCTGGTTGCTGAGGATATTCTTCTTATCTGTGATTACCGTTATTTTATCTGTCGGAATGATGGAGGTAAATGCCATGGCTGAAACGAAGGAAAAGATAACGATTGGCGCCGTAGAAGAGATCGTTCTTTTTCCCTGGAAGATAAAAATGCCTGCCCGCATAGATACCGGGGCAGCCAGGTCCTGCCTTAATGCGCAAGAGATCCGAATCGATGGCAATATGGTTGAATTTCGTATTTCCGATGAATACGGGGGGAAAATACTGCGGGCACCGCTCAAAGGCAGGCGCAAGGTCAGGTCAGCTCATGGCCTTACGAAAAGGGCAGTGGTGGAGATCGAAATCTGTATCGGTTCAAGAAGGCTTCTCACCACGGTGAACCTTGCTGACAGATCGGGTATGGAGCACCCATTTCTCTTGGGACGTAACATCCTGGCCCAGGGCTTTATCGTAGATATATCCAGGTCAAACATACTTCCTCCCACATGCCTCGATGGTGAGACGAAATGAAAATCAGACAACCAGTAACCATCCTCGCCTTTACGCTCTTTGCCATAACAGTCTCTATCATAATGTATCGTATATTCTGGCTTAAATACCCTATTATGCCAACCATACCTGGTCAGGTATGGCAACTCAATTTTGAGGCAGGCATATTGCCAGATGGCGGGCAGGTTGTAACAACCGTAGCACTCCCTTCTGAACGGGCGGGAATTGTCATTACAGAAGAACGGATTGCATCAGAGACACTTGGTTTCAATATATTTCAGGAAGGAGGTAACAGGGTAGGTTTGTGGTCAGGGACAACTGAAAAGGGGGTGGCTTCTATCTCATACAGGGCTACTCTGCTTTTAAGACCCAAACGCTTTCCTGTATCACAGATTCCTTCAGTCTCTATAGATATACCGGATATGACGGATAGGGAATTACTGTTTATGGAACGGATAGGAAAAAGATGGAAAGGATTTGATCCTGATACCCGAATAAAGGCTGTTGCCTCTTTTTTGAGGGAAAGGGAAGATGAGTTTGGCTTTGATCGAGAAGATCTCCTTGATTGGACAAAACTCAAAGAAAGTCATGGCATTTTGAATGCAACCCTTATTCTCTTCAGGACAGCAGGTCTTCCTGCACGCTCGATATCAGGCCTTCTCCTTCAAAGGGGAGTTCAAACATCACCGTCCGTATGGGTTGAGGTATGGAACGGGAAAGAATGGCAAAGCATTGATCCATTAACAGGGCAGATATATGACCCATCCACACTCCTTGCGCTTGCCACAGGAAATGTACCCATTATCAAGATAGAAAACGGGAAGATTCTCGAGACCCGATGGAGCCTTGAGAGAGAAATCGTAAGTAAATGGCGCCTCCATTTCGAGCGATTAAAAAGGTCCCAGCACAGTATTGACCGATGGTCATTCTTTTCCATCCCGGAAGAATTCCAGAACCTACTCCGCATACTATTACTCGTTCCACTGGGCGCACTTGTGATATGTCTTCTCCGCAATGTTGTCGGCTTTCCCACCTTTGGGATATTCATGCCAGTGCTCCTTGCCCTCGCGTTCAGGAACACGGGGCTCATGTATGGCATTGGTATCTTCTCAAGTGTTGTTTTGATAGGATATGGTGCAAGGCTATATCTTGACAGATTTCGACTTCTCCTTGTCCCCCGGCTCTCAGTCATCCTGACACTCGTTATTATCTGTTTTGGTCTATTTGCTTTAATTGGAGGGAAGTACAGTCTCAAGCCACTCATGGGTGTTGGCCTTCTGCCCATTGTGATTACCACAATGAGTATAGAACGTTTTTTCATACTTATAGAGGAGTCAGGGACAAAAGAGGCACTAAAGACAGCGGCAGGTACCCTTGCAGTTGCTGTGATAACCTTTTTTATAGTTCAGTGGGAGCCACTCCAGCTCACCTTTTTTATCTATCCAGAGCTACTTTTTAGCGTTGCAGGGGTTCAGATACTTCTTGGTCGGTATACAGGCTACAGGTTGTCCGAAGTCATTCGTTTCAGGGTGTTTAAAGGGTAAATGGTATGAAATTCCAGATATTTCAAGGACTTAATGATGCAGGCATTCTTGGCATGAACCGACGGAATGCCGAATACATCATGCGGTATAATGCACGGGCACGTTTCCCCCTTGTGGATAACAAGGTTCTGACCAAAAAGCTTGCGCAAAGATATAATGTCCCTACCCCTGAAATCTATCATGTGATTGAACACCATGGCGATATGGCGCGACTTGATGAAGCCTTGGGAGACCATAAAGAATTCGCCCTTAAACCTGCCCGTGGTTCAGGCGGTAGCGGAATCATCCTGATTGTAGATAGAAACAAAAAGGGGTTTGTAAGACAAAGTGGTATGGTTATGTCGAAAGAGGAGTTCAATTATCATATATCAGGCATATTGTCTGGGATATATTCCCTTGGGGGGCAGGAGGATGTGGCAATAGTAGAATCCCTCATCCATCCTGCACCAGTCTTTGTTCAAGTAACCTTTAGGGGCGTTCCTGATATCAGGATAATCGTTTACCGTGGCTTTCCTGTGATGGCCATGACCCGGCTGCCCACACGGGCATCAGATGGTAAGGCAAACATACATGCTGGTGCAATTGGTGCAGGTATAGATATAAAGACAGGTGTAACCCTTACTGCTGTTCATCGGTCAAAGGTAATCACGCATCATCCTGACACAGGAAATTCCATAGAGGGGATAAATATTCCTTACTGGGATAGTATGCTCCTTACAGCGGCAAAGGCATACGAGATGACAGGCCTTGGATACATAGGGGTTGATCTGGTGATAGACATTAAGAGGGGCCCACTTCTTCTTGAACTTAACGCACGGCCAGGTCTTCAGATCCAGATAGCAAACAACTCAGGTCTTCTAAAAAGACTGCGCTCAGTTGATGATGCATTTCCAGATGGCAATTTGTTGCCAGAGGAAAGGGTCATGTGGGTAAAGGACAAATTTAAAACAGATTGAGGAGGTGTTTATCATGTGGTGGTTTTATGGTCCAAGGATGGGAAATTTCTGGTTTATCCCGCCAGTTTTATGGTTTTTGTTCATGCTCATAATGGTATTTATCTTCTATCAATTATTCAAACGAAGGGATACAGGACGGAATGAAGGCGAGATAGAGTCCCTGAAGGCAGAGATAAGATCTTTAAGAAACGAGATTGAAAAAATAAAAAGACTTTTGGAGGGTACCCATGGCACTGATTAAGGCGGAAAATATCGTAAAGGATTACAGGGTCGGAGAGGTTCTGATAAGGGCGATAGACGGGGTGAGCTTCGAGATAGAAGAGGCATCCTTTGTCTCCTTTGTGGGACCTTCCGGTAGTGGCAAGACAACCCTTTTAAACCTCATAGGGTGTCTTGATAGTCCAACGGAAGGAAATCTCTTTGTGGCCGGGGAAGATGTAAAGGAACTGGACAGAAGAGAGGGTGCACTGTTCAGGGGCAAGAATATCGGTTTTATATTCCAGGACTTCAATCTCATACCGGTCCTCACCGTCTATGAAAATATAGAATACCCTTTGATTATGGTTCAGAATGTCCCGGCCAGAGAAAGGGAAGAAAGGGTAATGAAATTACTGGATGCAGTTGGTATGCTCGAGCAGGAAAACAAATACCCTGATCAGATATCAGGAGGCCAGAAGCAGAGGGTGGCTGTTGCACGTGCCCTTGTGACAAATCCAAAGCTTGTGCTTGCAGATGAGCCAACGGCAAACCTTGACCACAAGACTGCTTACATGGTCATCGAGCTTATGAAGAAGATGCGGGATGAATTCAACACCACCTTTATCTTTTCCACCCATGACCAGAAGATAGTGGGTGAGGCAGAGATCATATATACCCTTGAGGACGGCCAGATAATGGATATGAGGAAAAAAGGAGGAAACGAAAATGGGAAATCTCTTTAAGATAGCCATAAGAAATCTGAGACGCTACAGGAGGAGGACCATACTCACCTCGTCTCTCATAACCATAGGTGTGATCTTTGTGCTGGTCTTGGTTGGTGTCTCAGGCTCATTTAAGAACATGATGATAGGCCAGATGACAGATTCCATGTTAGGTCATATCCAGATACACAGAAAGGGATACATAGCATCCATAGACAACCTGCCACTCACCATGAATATGAAACCCCAGGCAGTGAAAAAGCTGGAAGGCATATTTAAACAGATCCCAGAAATTGAGGCCTATTCGCCGAGGATAAAATTCGGGGCCATGTTCAGCAGTTTTACAGAGACAACAAACATCAGGCTCAACGGTGTATATCCTGAAATGGAGATGAAGACCTTACCGCTTCTTGCATCGAGGATATCAAACGGTGGAAAAGAGATAAGAAAAGGCGAGATCATCATCCCTGAACTCCTTGCGCGGGGTATGAAGATAAATGTAGGCGACACCTTAGTGGTTATTGCCACCAATAAGGATGGCTCAGTAAACGGAAAACAGCTTAAGGTAGGCGGCATTATCGAGAGCGTAACTGGCCCTGGTGGCAGGGACGGTTATGTCCATATAGAGGATGCCATGGACATATTGAGGATGGATGAGATGGAGATAAGTGAGATTGCCATAAGACTTAAACACTTCGATAGGCTCCACGCAGTTTATAATACACTTTACACTTTACTTTCAGGGGAGTTAAACAAGCAGGGAAAGCCTGCCTTCGAGGTCCATACATGGGAGGGGCTATCTCCTTTCTATAATATCGCAAGGATGATAGACATGATGAGTATTTTCATAAAGGCTATGCTTATTGCGATTGTGCTCATAAGCGTAATGAACGTGATGATCATGGCAGTCTACGAAAGGATCCGTGAGATAGGCACCATCGCCGCCATTGGCACCCTGCCTGGTAAGATACTCTCCATGTTCGTTGTGGAGGGGTTTTTACTTGGCATTATCGGTGCAATTGCAGGGAATATCTTAGGGACGGGTATTGTATATGTCTTGAAATTGTTGAGAATTACCTTTGACTTTGGAAGACAGACAGGCCTTGTGCTATCTCCAACAGTTACCATGACCGATATCCTTATGATATCCCTGATAGTGATTGTTGTGGCTGTGCTTGGAAGCCTGCAGCCCGCCTTAAAGGCATCCCGTATGGAACCCATAAAGGCGTTAAGGCATGTATAAAAAAGTGAAATGGATAATGTGAAAAGAGAAAGGAGATATGAGGTATGAAAAGGATGGTAATTTTCTTGCTTGCCCTGTTTATTGCAATACCGGTCTTTGCCATTGACGGAACCCAGCTTTTAAAAGAGATAGACAGGAATCTGAACCCCGAATCCTATGAGCTCTATAGAAAGCTTATAAACATCGAGCCCGATGGCAGAAAGAAGGAATACGTGCTTTTTACAGCCAAAAAGGGGAAGGACAAGGTGGCAGCACTCTTTCTATCGCCTGCAAGCGATAAAGGTAGAAGCACCTTAAGACTCGGGGATAATATGTGGCTCTATATCCCTAATGTGGGTAAACCTGTAAGGATCACAAGCCTCCAATCTGTGGTTGGAGGCATCTTCAATAATGCTGACATCATGCAGCTTGACTATTCAGATGAATACACCGTTGAGAAAATAGAGGACTTAAAAAATCAATACCTTCTTCATCTTAAGGCAAAGACAAAGACCGTTGCCTATGATAGGCTTAAATTCTGGGCAGATAAAAAGACAAAGACGCCTGTAAAGATTGAGTGTAGAACAGAGGCAGATATGCTTATAAAGACCCTTTATTTCAAGGAGATAAAAGACTTTGGCGGCGGTATTATAAGACCCTCTATTATAGAAACAGATAGCCCCCTTTACAAGGGCTATAAATCCATCATTATGATCGCAGGTATCAAAAAGAGGGAGTTCAAGGATGAGGTATTCACCCTTACCTTTATGCCCAAGATGGAATCGTTAAGATAAGAGGGTTCGATGTTCAATGTTCTGGGTTCGAGGTTAAAATCTATTTTTTTTGCTCTTTATCTTTTCTCTTTTTATTTTCACCATTCACTATTCACTATTTACCATTCACTTATTATTCGCCGAGGAATACAAGTTCGAGGCATCAGAGTTTGAAAAAAAGCCCTATCGCATAGGCGGCTATATTGAGTTCTATCCAGTTTTGTTCGGTCTTGATAAGAATTCCAGCCTTTACAAACTGAACTTCTACGACAGAAGTGAAGGGGGCACTACAAAGCAGTATAACGGTAACCTACAACTGGAAGGAAGTCTGGAAAAAGGCATCCTGCGCGCCTATGTGAAGACATTTACAAATTATACCAATTCCTATCAGACAGAAACAACAAAGACTACTGTTTTTGAAGGAAAGATTTCCATAAAACCAACAGACTCGTTCATAGCAGAAGCAGGGAAAAAGACACTTAACTGGGGCAAGGGATATGCATGGAACCCTACAGCGTTCCTCGATAGAACAAAGGACCCCAATGACCCTGAGCTTTCCCGGGAAGGTTTCATCGTCGGCTCCCTTGATTTTACAAAAAGCCTTTCAGGTCCACTTAAGACATTTTCCTTTACACCAGTTCTCATTCCTGTATATTTCGGTGTGAATGATGACTTCGGAGAGTTAGACCACCTGAATTTTGCCTCAAAGTTTTATTTTCTCCTGTATGATACAGATATAGACCTCATGTTTTTAACCGGTGGCAGTAAAACTACAAGATATGGCATGGATTTCTCGAGGAATCTGGCAAGCAATCTTGAGATACACGGTGAGTTTTCATGGATCAATGATTTTAAAAAGACAATAACGGACAGCAGCGGCAACACATCCCAGGACCGATATAATGCCATAAATTATCTGATGGGTTTACGCTACCTCACTGAAAAGGATACTACATTCATCCTCGAATACTACCATAACGGCACAGGCTATAACCCTAAAGAGATGAGGGACTATTTCACCTTTATAGACAGGGCCTATGAGATGTATACTTCTAAAGGAAACAGAACCATGCTTAATAAGGCTATAAATCTTGCAAGCAACGCCTATGGCCGTATGAATCCGGCAAAGAATTATCTTTACCTCCGTATCAGTCAGAAGGATCCCTTTGATATATTGTACTGGACACCTGCGGTCACGCTGATTACCAACATAGACGACAAGAGCTTTTCACTGATGCCTGAAATCTCATACACTGGTATCACAAATTTTGAGTTTCGTTTAAGGGGCGGACCGATTGTGGGTACGCGTGGTAGCGAATATGGTGAAAAACAAAACGATTACAGGATAGATTTCAGGATAAGGTATTATTTTTAGCCACCCTCTTTACAAAAACGAAGAAGCTCATACAATTCCTCTTCCTTTGCTGTTCCAGATTCTATTGCCTCATATGGATTTCTTCCCATTCTCTTTACGGCCTCGAGTGCTTCCTCAATAGAGAAACCCCGGCCGTAGACAAGCCATGCAGCATGGACAAAACCTGTCCTTCCTCTTCCTCCTGCACAGTGAACCACAACAGGTTCACCCTTAAAGTCCGATTCTTTTAAGAAAAGAAGAATCTCTCTTAATGTTTCTTTGCCACAGAGGCAGTAATCTTCAACAGGCGCATGGAGCACATGCCCCTCTCCAAATTCCCTTCTGTATATCTCTAACAAATCCACCAGGTAGTATCCGAGCTGGCTTTGGGCAAGAAGGCAGCACACTCGCAGAATGCCCCTATCTTTCATGAATGATACCCACCGTTTTACCACTGTTTCCGGTATTGACCGTGCGCCATACCCTGGCATCTGTGAACCAAATACGATATGTTCGTTTTTTGAAGCAGGCCCAAAGGATACTGGCAGTGTCCTTTTTTTAAGAATCTGTTTTATATCGAAAGGCGTGTCAATATAAATCTGGTAACCCCCGACAGTTACAAATATATGAAGGAACAATTGCCTGTAATAACAACTTCCTCACTCGCCTTTTATGAACAGCAGCTTCCGCAGCCTGTTCCTGATTGGAGGCTTGAGGTGAGTTGAAAACCAGACCCACTGACAGTCTCAATGAAATCAATGCGGATAGGCTTTACCTCTTCAAAAATTTCTTTATCAATGACAAAAGTAATCCCCTGATCAATGAATGTCAGGTCGTTTGTCTGTGGCTCATCCAGAGCCATGCCCAGTGCAGGACCACTTCAGCCTTCCTGCATGAGTATTCTGACTGTGTTCAGTCCTTGTTGCTTCTCAAGGATGTTCTTTATCATACTTCCTGCCTTTTCTGTCACTTCAAACATAGTATCTCCTTTCTATTTTTTCCGGTCTCTCCCGGGAGACCTTCTTTATTGTTCAGGTAACGCCTGAAATAGGAATACCGCCCCTCAGCGATGCATCTCCAGCAAAGCCAACAGTTACTTTATCACCATCCACAATCACAGGGATTTGTAATTTTCCACATGAATAGGCAAGCATTTCATCAAATTTATCAGGGTTTTTTTCTATGTTAATGTAAATAGCTCTATCGCCATAGGCTGCCCGAGCCTGGCTGCAAAAGGGTCAGGTATCGGTGCCGTAAATAATGATTTTACCAGTCACTGGCCTGTTCCTCCTTCGGGGGCGTCTGGCAGTGCCTTTTCGCTGTTCTGTCTCTCGTGAAATTCGACAAATTCTTCGTATTCCTTGAGAAGAACATTTCTATACTCTCTTCGGACAGCCTCTGAGGTCGGGATATAATTACCCATGGCTTCCAATCCGGCGATAATCTCATCAGCGGTCTTTTCATTTGGCTTTCTGCCGACACAATAAAGTTCTGCCATGATCTCATGGAGATTGACAACTGCGACCTGTGTTCCGTCAATAAACCTGAGCGTTTTCCGACTAACTGTCGGTGCGTTGGGGTCAACTCAGGTAACTCAGCCTATTACTTTAAATAGCGACATGTTGCACCTCCTAAAAAAGTTTTAATAACCAACAAGCCTACAAGCTATTTTACCATGAACCATGAGCTACAATGTCAGTATATCAGCCATTCGACCAGATATCCAGCGACAATTGCAACTACGAAAACATTCACCGCAAACGCCAATACGAGTTTTCTCTTGAACATTGAACCGAGTATTATCAATTCCGGGATGCTTGCCCCAGCCCCGCCTATGATGAGGCGAGAACTGTTTAACCTGATTTTCCATACCCATTCTTGAAAGAATGGCTGCAAGTATCATGGAGCCGAGAAACGTGACAACAACATAGACCACAGTGACTTTGAGTCCAAAGAGTGAGAGCAGCAGGGCTATGATTATCGGGTTGAGAACTGGTGAAACAAAAAGGAAGGCCATTGTGGGGCCAAATGGGACACCCCCTTTCAACAGACCGGCAGTTATGGGGACGGTAGAACAGGAACAAAAAGGCGTCACGGCGCCTAAGCCCGAGCCCAGCAGGTATTGAACCCAGGTAAATCTGTTGGATAGGAAATCCCTTATGCGCGACGGGGGTAGATACTCCATCAAAATCCCCACAAGAAAGGAAACAGCAACAAATATTAGAATAAGCTCACCTGAGATGATCAGAAAGAACTTGCCCGCAGTAAAGAAATTGTTAATCTCAAACACTTATTGATACCTCCTTTTCATTATCAGCGACTGTATAAGATTTCTCATAACACAATGAAGCATTTTACATTTTACCCCCACGGGGATTGGAACTCACATAGCAAACCCCTGTGGGCGTCTCCACCGCATAGGGGAAATATCTTCGTTTAATCCACAAAGAAAGATGGACAAGGTTGATAAGCACAGGTACCTCCACAAGAGGCCCGATGACTGCGGCAAAGGCCTCACCTGAATTGATGCCGAATACGGCAACGGCAACGGCTATGGCAAGCTCAAAGTTGTTGGATGCCGCAGTGAAGGAAAGGGTTGCTGCCTGACCGTAATGGGCACCTGCCTTTCCACTCATATAAAAGGAGACAACGAACATGACCACAAAATATATGAGAAGCGGTATGGCAATACGCACCACATCGAGGGGTATCTTGACGATGTATTCACCCTTCAAAGAGAACATAACAAGGATGGTAAAAAGCAGGGCAATGAGTGTAATGGGGCTTATTCTTGGGATGAACCTCTCATGATACCATTTTTTATCCTTTATCTTAATAAGTGTGAAACGGGTGATAACACCTGCGATAAAGGGAATACCCAGGTAAATAAATACGCTTTCTGCAATCTGACCTATAGTGACATTGACCGCTGTTCCCTTTAGACCAAGTAACGGTGGAAGTACTGTAACAAAGATATAGGCATATACAGAATAGAAGAGCACCTGAAACACAGAATTGAATGCCACAAGACCGGCACAGTACTCTGTATCTCCCTTTGCCAGTTCATTCCATACAATCACCATGGCAATGCAGCGGGCAAGGCCTATCATGATAAGCCCGTACATGTATTCTGGATAACCCCTTAAGAAAATAACAGCAAGGATAAACATAAGTATAGGTCCTACAACCCAGTTCTGGATAAGGGAAAGCGCAAGGACCCGCCAGTTTTTAAAGACTTCACCCATTTCTTCGTATCTTACCTTGGCAAGGGGAGGATACATCATAAGTATAAGGCCAATGGCTATAGGGATGTTTGTGGTGCCTGCCTGAAAGATGTTCCAGAAATCAACCACCCCGGGGAACACATATCCCCACCCAACGCCTATAAACATGGCAAGAAATATCCATAGTGTGAGAAACCTATCGAGAAAAGATAGCCTTTTACTTATCTGTTCTTCTGCCATAAGTTTTATCCTCCTTTTTGGTCATGATACTGCCTTCTTCACATCTCTCCTTTTTCTTGTTCTCCTCTTCCATCCGCCTCAGGTCTTCTTGAAATAGGGGCATGTGGGCCAGCTGTGCCCTTATAAAATCCAACTGGGCCTTAAAGACCCCTTCCAGTGGTTCTTTTAAGGCATAGTGCATCCATTTGCCTACCCTTCTGCCTTTTATCAATCCAGAGTTTTTTAGATAGGAAAGGTGTCTGGATACCTTGGACTGGGGTTCGTTAAAGATTGACATAAAATCACACACACAGAGCTCACCGTGCATAAGAAGCATGAGAATCCTGAGCCTCATCTCCTCTGAAAGCGCCTTAAAAAGCTGGGTGATCTGTTCCATCCTGCACCAAAAAATTTTATTCTTATATCCGTTTATACGGATATGACATTTTATCCCGGATATATCTTCCGTGTCAAGGAAAAACAGACCATCATATTCCACTTTGCAGGTGGAAAAGGCAACACCGGGAAAAATAAGTTAATTGACCCTCATGATACGGTGTATCCGTTTATGGTTCACAGGACCCTCTCCCTTCTCCCGGAGAAACCGGTTTACCAAAGCAGTCACACGTCTATACTCATACGTAGGCCTCTCATCGATAATCTGCCTGATAAGGGGAAGATATTTTCTATCATCAGGATGTGGTTTATATCTCTTCTTTTTTCCCGACTTTGACAAAATCTATAAAAAACTACCCTGATTTTTCTGCAAAACCCAGTAAATTCAATACCCGAGGTTTTTATTTTTTTATTTTGTAGTGGCAACTATTTT
>Ga0308419_1000472_pt1 | contig 29330 bp, 25 predicted proteins | sample HotsprSampleMS50_FD_203674 | JGI IMG/M metagenome (GOLD analysis project Ga0308419, IMG submission 203674) | Hot spring phototrophic mat microbial communities from Mushroom Spring, Yellowstone National Park, Wyoming, United States - 20090730_MS50 ... | reverse complement strand
TTCAGTCTTTGGTTGTGATACCTCCTCCATAGGCCTTTGTTGGGTCTTGCCTGTAGCGATACCAACCTTCGTCCCTTCGCCACTGTCAAATAGTGCCTTTGCACCGCTTGGTCCTGCTACTGCAACAACGAAATCGCTAAAAAGAAACAGGGCAACCACCAAAAGACATAGAACACCACACCTTTTCATCTCTCATACTTCCTTCTCTGATTTGTTTAAATATATGCACAGCATGCATACTTGACCTAACATAACCGTAAACTTGTGTATAATTATTAACCTATTGTTCAGACAAGTCAATACCAAAAATTAGGAGGTTGTGATGGTTGAGAAATCTATAGGAAATAAGATGCTCAGGGTCATCAAGGGCGACATCACCGAAAGGGGAGTTGATGCTATAGTAAACGCAGCAAATACCCATCTACAGCATGGCGGTGGAGTGGCACTTGCTATTGTAAAAAAAGGTGGAAATGTTATACAGCAAGAGAGTGACAAGATAGGCTACTGTCCAGTAGGTAGTGCTGTGATCACCACAGGCGGCAATCTCAAGGCAAGGTATGTGATACATACCGTAGGACCAAAAATGGGTGAGGGCAATGAGGACAACAAATTGAGATCTGCTATAAACAGTGTATTAAGGCTTGCATCAGAAAAGGGACTTAAGGGCATCTCAATACCTGCCATAAGCGCTGGTATATATAGATTTCCTAAAGATAGGTGTGCCCAAATACTTATCAACGAAACTAAGAACTATCTCATGCTAAATCCATCCTCAACCCTTGAGGTCGTTGAGTTCTGCCTCTTTGACGATGAGGCCTATGGACTTTTCAGGAGGGAACTTGAGGCTATTTAAAAACAAAGTGGTTTCAATCACACTGAGACAAATACCTGATCAGGCCCAAAACCTTAAATGTAAACTCAAGGGCGTTTTGTTTTAAAAAGATAACTGTGAACTGGTTGTCAATTAGAATGAAATTGACCGCAGCTCGGCGGTAGTTACAAATATTCCTTAAAATGGTGGAGTAGTTGTGCCGAGTTTGTATTGCCTTTAGCCCACAAACATCTCCACATATCTTTGAAGCCCTTTGGGTTTTTTTGACAGATAAAGAGGCTTTATGATAGCATTAAACTCCAGTTTGGCAAGGCTTGGGGAGTCGTCCAACGGCAGGACGGCAGACTCTGGATCTGCTTATAGGGGTTCGAATCCTCTCTCCCCAGCCACTTCGCTCCCATCGTCTAGGGGACTAGGACGTAGCCCTCTCAAGGCTAAAACACGGGTTCGAATCCCGTTGGGAGCGCCAAAACACTATAAAAAATGCCAACCAAATAAATAATCACTACACACCCATAATGATACTAAGCATCAACATTGACCATGTTGCAACCTTAAGAAATGCAAGGGGGGGACACGAGCCTGACCCTGTGATGGCGGCAACACTGGCGATCCTTGGCGGTGCCGATAGTATAACTCTCCATTTAAGAGAAGACAGACGGCATGTCAATGATAGGGACCTTCGCCTACTGCGGGAAGTCGTAAAGACTGAACTGAACCTTGAGATGGCTGCCACTGAAGAGATGACCTCCATTGCCCTTTCTCTAAGACCAGACCTTGTTACGATAGTGCCTGAAAAGAGACAGGAACTGACCACCGAGGGGGGCATTGACCTCTTTACTTCAGAAGACCAGATCAAAAATAACCTTTCAATGCTTAATGAGGCTGGTATCCCTGTGAGTGTATTTATAAATCCAGAGATTGAAGATGTGGAGAAGGCCCATTCTATGGGCTTTGACATGGTAGAGATACACACAGGCTTTTATGCCAATGCCAAAGGTGAGAATATCAGTAGGGAGTACCAGCGTATATTAAACGCCATCAACAGAGGTAAAGAGATATCCATCCCAACCAATGTTGGACATGGACTCAACTACTTCAATGTCAAGCCTATTGCCGCTATAAAAGGCATAAGGGGCCTATACATTGGCCACAGTATCATCTCAAGGGCTGTCCTCGTTGGTTTACAAAAGGCTGTTAGGGATATGAAGGCCCTTTTATATGAAAGCACTCTCTGCTGAAGTGTACGCCATTTAAGACGATAAAACTTAAGTGATGTCAAACTAATTGGTACCTAAATTGAGCGATTGTAAGAAAGGCAGGGGAGAGATTGCCCTTCAAACCTTATGAATTCGTTAAGACTATCTAAATAAGGAGACTGTGTATCCTCACACTTGGTGGGTGGCACTAATGCAATAATGGTCACAGACAAAAAGGTATCGCTCATAAGCTATTCAGGGCACTTTCTTACCTTATTATTGGAGAAATCGCCCAATTTAGGTAGTATATGCGGATGGCATGCCAAAGCCTTAAGAAGACAGGCTGAATGGACCAATTATGGGTTTTAGCGAGCTATCTACGAAACAACAATAAGCACTATTGTAATTTGTGTTTTAATGGGTTTCAAAAACAACTAAGGTGGAGTAGTTCTGTTAAAGGCCTACTCATCCTTAATGCGTTAGGGTAAGAGTTAAAGCGGTTTTAAAAAATACTACTTCTGAGTGCCTGTGGCACTGTGGTTTTAAAATTTGTTTGACAATACCAAAAACACTAAAAGGAGAAGTTATGACACTTAAAATTAGCAGTCTAATAGGCCCAGAAGGCCCTGCTCAAAAGGCATACCTTGAAGAGGTACACCCACTGATAGGTTCACAAGACAAGAGGGCTGAGGCTATAAATGCCCTTGAGGATTTTATAAAACGCTATCCAAACTATGCTACCGCTTATAACAATCTCGGGGTTATGTATTATGAATCTGGCGAAAAGCAGAAGGCCCTAAGCCTCTATGAGAAGGCTGTAGAGATTGATGATACCAATACTGCGGCACTCAAAAACCTTGCCGACTTTTACCTTGCTGAAGAGGGCAAGCTTGAAGAGGCCCTTAAGCTGTATGTAAAAGTCCTTGAACTCAACAGTGAGGACATTGAAGTCTATCTCATTCTGGGTAATATCTGTGCCCAGCTCGGATGGCTTGAGGACGCAAGGCTTTTCTTTGACAAGGCCCTTGAGATAGAGCCTTGGAACCTCACGGCCTTAGATAACTTAGACTATCTTGATGAGATCAGTAAAAACCTTAATCAAGGCAATTGAATCAGCACCAATTCTTAGTCTCTGCCATTGTCTCTGTCTATAATTCTGGACGATTCATTAGAGGTCTGCTTGAGGACTTAATAGCCCAAAGTCTCTATAAAAAAAACCTACTTGAAATTATTGTAGTAGATACTGCCTCTGAGCATGACGAGGCCTCTGTAGTAAGACATTATCAGCAGCGATATAAAAATATCTCCTACATTCGCACCGAAGACCGCAAAACTGTTTACGCAGCCTGGAACATAGGTATCAAGCACTCCAGTGGCAAATACATTACCAATGCCAATACTGACGACCGCCATAGCCCAATAGCCCTTGAGAGGCTTGCAATGACCTTAGAGGCCATGCCTGATGTGGCATTGGTCTATGCAGATGTTTATGTTACAGAAAGACCCAATGAGGTCTTTGAAGATGCCGACCCTTCAAAGCGGTATTACTGGTATGATTGGGATAGACAGACCCTTCTTGATAAGGGCTGTTTTATTGGGCCTCAACCGATGTGGAGACGCTCTGTACATGAAGAATACGGGTACTTTGACGAATCACTTGTAGTGTCTGGAGATGCCGAATTTTGGCTAAGGATATCCCAAACCAACAAGTTTTATCACATCAGAGAACCCTTAGGGCTCTATCTAAAAAGGCCTGACAGTATAGAGCATAGTAATCAGCAGCGACGCGACTATGAAAACCTCAAGATCATTACGGCATACCGTGAGGCCTACAAAAAAGGGCAAATAATAAGGGTAAGACCACAAGGGGGCATAATGGATAGCATATCTGACATGGTTTCTATAATTTTGGTTGCCTCAGAGAGACAACGATTTGAGGCCATGGAGGAGATGGTTAGGGCCTACACACAGACCAATTACGAGATAATAAGAGTAGATGTTAACAACAATGGCCTTGCAAGGGCCCTAAACAAGGCTTTGGGGTCTTGTCATGGCCAATACATTGCCATTGTTGAAGAGTCAATGATACTTACCGATGGTGCCATTGATAATCTAATAGGACACCTCTACCCTAAGGTATTTGCGGTCTGTCCCGTTACAAACCTGAAGATTTTCCAGAACAAAGAGCCTTACAAGGATATGGATAGACTAAGGCTTTTTGCCCGTTCATACCGTGAACGAAATCTTGGCAGGACCATAAAGAGCCGCTCTGCTTTGGCGTCCTGTTTTGTATTTGACCAGGCAACAATCTCTGTGGTTGGCACCTTTGATGAGGGTCTTAAAGGCCTTCTCTCTTTAGTGGATGACCTTTCTCTAAGGGCAACACTAAAGGGTTACGAGATACTCATTGCTGGCGATGTCTATGCCCACTGTTCAAGGCCTATGGCGAGAGACCCTCAGGCATTACTATTGGCAAAGTGGAGCAATATAGACCCCTCAAGCGATACAGGCAAAAGGCTCCTTAGTCTTGATGGTATTGAGGAGGCCCAGAGGCTATTTCAGCAAGGCAATCTTGACAGGGCAGTAAAGAGGCTATTTGATTATATCAACTTATTGCCTGACAACAAAGAGATAACTCGTTGTCTCTTAGAGATCCTTCAGCACGGTGCAAAATATGAGGATGTAGTCAGGATAACCTCAATGCTCAATTTAGTTGACCACGAGATAGAACTGCTCAGATGTAGTGCCCTAATAGCCACAGGTAAGACCGAAGAGGCAGAGAGACTATTATCACATAACAATTCCCCAGAGGCAATGAATCTGATTGGGTTGATTAAACTACAGAGGGGTAATGAGAATGAGGCCGAGCAACTCTTTACTATGGCCCTTGAGAAGAGGCCCAATCTTGCTGAGGCCCATAAAAATCTTGGGCTTTTCCAATACAGCAGGGGAAATAAGACCTCAGGCTTTAAGCATATTGAAAGGGCTTTTATCCTTGAACCCTTTAACCCAAAATATGTTGAGACCTACCACTTACTGGTCTCATCTGAGGGCCTATACAGTAGAGGTGAGTTAGCCTACAGTGAGGCCATAGAGGTATATCCCCACTGTAAACAACCCCTATTGTTTCTCATTGATTGTCTCCTTAAGCAAGACAAATATGAAGAGGCAATGGCTGCTATTGAGAGGCTAATTGTGAACTTCCCCTATAATGAGCAGACCCTTGAGGCGGCATTAAAAGTAAGGGACAGGATTGGACCGCTTGATACCACCAATAGGGATAATTCCTTAAGCCTCTGCATGATTGTAAGAGATGAGGAGGCCAATCTGCCCACATGCCTTGCATCAATAAAGCCTGTGGTGGATGAGATAATAATCGTTGATACTGGCTCATCAGACAACACCAAGACTATTGCATCTATTTTTGGGGCTAAGCTTTACGACTATCAGTGGGATGATGACTTTGCTGCAGCAAGAAACTATTCAATCAAAAAGGCAAAGAGCAAGTGGATACTCATAATGGATGCAGACGAGGTGTTATCAAAAAGGGAACTGTATTACCTTAAAGACTGTCTGTCCACTAAATCCTATGCCTATCAGGTGATTACAAGAAATTACACCTTCCAGAGTGATACTCTGGGGTTTATTGAAAACGATGGGTCTTACGGCGAGGAACGGGGCATTGGTTGGATACCGACACTAAAAGTAAGGCTGTTTCCAAATATACGGGAAGCATCTTTTGATGGCAAGGTCCATGAGATGGTTGACCTTTCATTAAAGAGGGCAGGTATAGAGATAAAGACAGCACCTTTTATGATCCACCACTACGGAAAGCTTGATGTAGAAAAAGACAGGCTCAAGGCTGAGAAATACTATAGGCTTGGCAAAGAAAAGTTGGCCTCATCGCCTGAAGACCTCAAGGCCTTGAAGGAGCTTGCCATCGTCAGTGGAGGACTTGGCAAGTATGAGGAGGCTATTGAATTATGGCATCAGGTTCTTCGTAAGGAGCCTGACAATGTGGATGCCCTGCTCAATCTATCGGGTATTATGTTTAAACAAAACGAGCATGCCAAGGCGAGGGAGTACCTTAAGAGGGTCCTTGCCATAGAGCCTAATAATCCTGTAGCATTAGCCCGATTAAATGTCACAGGAGACTGATCAAATCATTGAACTTGGCAATAGGGCCTTTATAGAGGGTAATCTTGAAGGTGCATTGAGATACTATAGGAAGGCCCTTTGTATTGATAGGTGTTGTGCAGTTGCATATTACAATATAGCCAACATCCTTGCCATTCAATCAAGGTTTGACCCTGCTGAAAGGCACTACAGACAGGCACTTGAAATAACCCCCCACTGGCCTGAGGCCCTGAATAACCTCGCCAATGTCCTTAAAGAGTTAGGCAAAAATTCTGAGGCCATGAAACTCTATCAGGATGCCCTTACAATAAACCCTCTACTTTCAGAGGCCCATAACGGACTTGGGAGTGTCTATCAGTCAGAGGGCATGATTGATAGGGCGATCTTTCATTACCGAAAGGCACTGGAGATAAATCCAGACTACGCTGTGGCCCATAGTAACCTACTCCTTGCCTTAAACTACAGTGCAGATTATAGCCCTGCTCAGGTATTTAATGAACACAAGCGGTACGCAAAAAGTTTTGAGTCATCATCGACAAAGGGGTCTCTCAGACCATGTGGTGCTAAAAGGCTCAAGATCGGTTATGTGTCCCCTGACTTTAGGCGACATTCAGTGGGCTATTTTATTGAACCCCTTTTAGAGTGCCATGACCGAGCGGCCTTTGAGGTATTTTGTTACTCCGATGTAACCGCTCCTGATGCTATTACAGAAAGACTTAGAAGTTATGTAGAGCACTGGTTTGACACACACCTCTTGACTGACCCTGAGCTTTATGACCTTATATCTGGTCATCGTTTAGACATACTTATTGACCTTGCAGGCCACAGTGGTTATAACAGGCTCGGGGTATTTGCCAAAAGGGCTGCACCTATTCAGATAACCTATTTAGGTTACCCCAATACTACAGGGCTGAAGTCAATGGACTACAGGATTGTAGATGTCTTTACCGATCCAGAGGGACTTACTGATCCCTACTACTCTGAACAACTGATAAGGATGAGGCAATGTTTTCTTTGTTATGCCCCACCTAATGATGCACCAGATGTAGGACCGCCATCCTTTGTAAACAATGGCTATATAACCTTTGGCTCTCTGAATAACCTTGCAAAGCTTAATGATTTAACCCTTGACATATGGGCAAAGGTGCTTTTGGAGACACGCGACTCAAGGCTCCTTATTAAATCAAAGGCCCTTAATGATAACAATGTCAAGGAGAGATTAATGGAAAGATTCAAAAAAAGGGGCATCGCCCCTGAACGGCTTGAGTTAATAGGCTTTATCAAGGCACAGAGGGCACACCTTGAGACCTACAACCTCATTGACATCGCCCTTGACCCATATCCTTATAACGGCACCACCACAACCTTTGAGGCCCTTTATATGGGAGTGCCAGTGGTAACTTTGGCAGGTAATACCCATGCCTCAAGGGTTGGTCTCAGTATATTAAGCAATCTTGGCCTTGAGGAACTGGTTGCCTCAAACAGCGGGGAGTTCATTGTTAAGGCAGTAGGGATATCTCAGGATAAAGATAGGCTTAAGTTACTAAGGTCATCTTTGAGGAGGCGAATACTTGATTCCCACCTCACTGATAAAAGGGGATTTACAAGAGAGATAGAGACCCTATTGCAGTCGGCATGTCTCTAAAGCGGATGTTCACCTCTATGATGTGATTTAACCGCTTGATTGTTAAGGTAAGACTCCAAAATCTTAGTGACTACGTCAATTTCCTCTTGCTTTTCATATGGTTATTATAAATCATTATCACTCGGAAATCATCATAAAATGGAATAAATGTGGTTGCAATAATGGACTTTTGGTGACTACACCTCGTTGGTCTCAGATTGATATAAATAGTAGAAAATTCAATATATTTTTACATTTTTAGCCCTTCTCTGGGGTGAACATCTGCTACAAGGGAGCTTTTAAAATCGTGTGTTGATTTTAAAGGGCTTTTATGTTAAACGATGGGTTAAGTGCTCAAAGTCGGGAACAGTAAATATAATGTCCATTACGCACCTATTTTCGACCTTTGACCAATTGTCCTTGAAAGGGCAGCAAATTCTTCAAGGCTTAGTGTCTCGGCCCTTCTAAGGCTGTCAATCCCGAGCCCCTGAAGGATGTCCTTGATATCTGGAAAAATCGGCCTAAGGGAATTTCTCAATACCTTTCTCCGTTGCGAGAAGGCGGCCCTGACAATCTTAAAAAAGAGCCTTTCATCGCCTACATTCACTGGAGGTTTCTTATAGATGTCCACCCTAATAACTGCAGAATCTACCTTTGGTATAGGGCGAAAGGCCTCTTTAGGTATTATAAATGCGATCTCAGGAGAGCCATAGTATTGGACTGCCACAGACAGGGCACCATAGTCCTTGCGGTTTGGCAAGGCAACTATCCTCTCTGCCACCTCCTTTTGTATTGTGAGGGTCATTGATAGGAGATTATGCCTCGCCTTGAGAAATCTAAATATCAGAGGTGTGGTGATGTAATAGGGTATGTTTGCCACTATCTTAAAAGGCCCTAAGGACTCATAGTCATATTTCAGGGCATCGCCCTCAATTACATCCACATTGCCATAGTCAGCGTATCGTTCCATAAGGGGTTGTGAAAAGAGTCTGTCTATCTCAATGGTAATCACCCGTCCTACCTTTGCTATCAATAATTCAGTGAGTTTGCCATGACCAGGCCCTATCTCCACGACCGTATCGGTCTCCTCTATCCTTGAGGCCTCAATTATCTTGCTCAGGATTGAGGTGTCAAAAAGGAAGTTTTGCCCTAAGTGTCTCCTTGCCATATCTCACCAAATATTGTCCCTTAACAATTCCAATGCCCCCTCTTGATTATGGAGCACTATGCCCTTGATCTCTTTATATCTGCTATGGGTCTTTTTGTCTGCCCTTGTGATGACCCTGTCTAGTCTCTTGAGTTCTGTGTCTATCTGTTTTGACAACCTAAGATACTTGTTGTATTTATCCCTCTCTGTCTTTATAGAAAAGTCTCCGGGCACAATCCACTTGTCCTTAAAATAGAGCCATGCAGCAAAGTCTTCCAGCCTGTAACCCTCTGAGAGACTGATTTTTGTGGTATTCTTCAGGTCTATGACCCTCAGTGAGTCTTTATCGGCTAATACCCTGTAGCGGCCATAAAAGGGCTCTTTAACACCCTGATAATCCATATATTCCCATTGGGATAGCATTTCCTGTTTATCTTTGTGGCAACTTGCACAGTCCCTTGCCTTGCCGTAGGGATGTGAGGCCTGCTGCAGGTCCATCCATAGCAAAACCTTATTATTAGTAGGGCCTTGATGGGTGCCAATTATATAATAGGCATCTCGTGTATCGCCCTTTGGCCAACGAAATTTGACCTCCTTAGAAGGTCCTACATCCTTAGAAAAGTTTGATAGGGTGTGAGGCATTACCTTTACAGGCATCCACCTCCCCTTTTGGTCCTTCATGATGATTGGTGGCTTTTGGATGCCGTAGTAGAGCGAATACTTCTTAAAGGGGTTTTGTTTGCCTGCCACCAATCCCTGTCCCCATGATACAAGTTGGTAACCCCTAAGTTCATTGATATGACAGGTGGCGCAATCAAGGTCTTTATGTATTCCCTTTGAATGGGCCTCTTCAATCTCTACATGGCAATCCTGACACCCTGCCTGCCTAACCATATCGCCCATACCCCTTTTGCCTGTGTGGTGGCAGTCAACGCAGTGGATGCCCTTTTTGTAATGCGTATCAGGGGACATACCAACTGGTAAAGAATAGTCTCCACCTATGTATGTCTCTCCTCGCCTACTCTGCATTGCCCCTGGATGGCAAATACTCGTTCCCCTCCCATAACCTGCGCAGCTTTGTGAGGATGGCCTCTTTACTATGTGATGGATCCCCTTGTCCTTACTTGGTTCATAATGACAGTCAAGACAACCAGCATGACAGACATTACAGAACCTCTGTTTATCTTTTGCCTGTTCGTGGTTAAAGGGGAGGTTTATCTCCCTTTGTATATCCTTTGTATTTCTAAAATCAAAGGTGCCGTCTTTGAGGACCTCCTGAGGTGGAAGGTCGGCAAAAGAGGGGCCACAGTTATGGGGCCCATAGGGGTCAAGCCAAGTTCGCATTGTCCTCTGACGGAAGTTTGTACCCATCAAAGTAGTCTTAAACTGTTTTAGTTCCCCAGGATGGCAAGCAGGGGCTCCACAGGTCTTTTGGGCTATAGAAGGCCAAAAGTTTAGGCTCTCCTTGTCTCTATCGTGCCATAGAAGATTTCTGACCTCAGGATGAATCTCGCCCCCTTCTGTCTTTGGGATCATGGCCCTTATATCGTCGGCACCAGAGGGCAACAACGGACCCTTGAAGTCAATGTCTTTTCTATTTAAGGCCTCGCCTTTATGGCTAACAAAGAGGACCTTTAACATGTCCCTATGGGCAAGATCCTTGTCAGTGGCCCTCGCATCCCCGAGATGGCAGCGTTGGCATCGGATATTCTTGTGACCACTCTCCTTTTCTATATCCTCCTGTTTGACAATAAAATGGGGATAACCGAGATCGGTCATCTTCTTTTGGTCTGAATGACAGCGGAGGCACTCATTACCCAAGTCTTTCCATGTGCTATAAAAGAGCAATCCAAGGACAAAAAAGAACTGTAGAAAAAAGAGGATAATGAACTTTACGCTTACACGCTCACTCAGGGAGCCTATCTGCATTAGGGAGTTACTATGTATCTGAGGGATTCTCGGGTAGTCTTATCTTGACCACCCTGCCGCTTTCACCAAGGTTATCTAAATTTTTGTCATCAAACCTCAATTTTATACCCCCAGCATTTCCAATAATTAGACTGAACGAGTCTTGAGCAGCATAGGTGAGGGTCTCACCAGGATTGAGGGTCATCTCCTTTTTTTCCTTGCCATCAATTAATACCTGTAACCAAACCCTTTCTGTGGCAACAATGTTAAGGCTATGCTTAAAGGGCTTCACAGGCCTCTCCTGAGGGGCATCTTCAGTAGTCTTGTAAATAGATTGTCCTTCTGAGGTGTCTTGGGTTGTATTGGTAGGCACGACTTGTGTAGGCTGGGGAGGCTGGTATTCAACCCTCTCAGTAACACCAAACTCCCTTGTTTGTGTCCCGTATAGTAAAAGACCAACCACAGAGACAACAATTAAAATACTAAATATCTTAAAGAGAGGCGCAGAGATATTTCTTGTTTTGGGAACATGGGGATTGTCGGACACAGCGTCCTTTGCCAGGACCACAGCGTCTTTTTCATGGGTAGCAGTCTTATGTGGGGCTAACAAATTATCCCTTTCTGCAAGAAATCTTTCATAGTCCTCTATCGTGCTATCTGGACTAACACCAAGGTACTTAGCATAATCTCTAATATAGGCCCTCGTATAGACCCTTGCAGGCAGGTTCTTAAAGTCTGCTTCCTCAATGGCCTTTAAGTAAGAATACTTGATACGGGTTACCTGAGCGACCTCTTTTAGATCCTTGCCTAACCTCTCTCTCTCAGACCTCAGCAAAGACATAGATTGTTCCCCCCTTCTTCCCGACTACTTCATGGGTTGTTTATCAATTGTTATTCAATTGCCATTACACCCATAAAGGCCAAAAGATTAAAATAATGCTAAGCGGTAGAGAAATACCTTCCGCTTACAGGACTTTTAAATTTTTTCACCATTGAAAGACCTGTGCTCAATTCCCAAAACTTCTGCCACAAATTTTATAGGAGCCCCCTTTCATTGACCTATGCCATTATTTTACCAAATGAAAGGCCTTTTTAAACCCGTTACAACCCCCCTTTAAATCTCTCTTACGACCCTTTAAATTTTACCTTTCAATATCTATCAACCATGGACTGACATAACCATTTTTGATCTCAATGATACCCACTGAGACAGGCAGGCGAGGCCTCTTTGGACCTGCACTGCCCGGATTGAAATACAAGACCCTGCCCTGTTGATTGATCTCTGGTCTATGGGTATGCCCATGAACAATTATGTCTATACCTGAGAGGTCAACATTAATCCCATTGATATTGTGGAGCACATAGAGTGCCTTGCCATCTAAGTGAACTAACTCACTGTCTTTTAGCTCCTGAACAAGTTGGTGATCACTATCGGTGTTACCTAAAACAGCAACGGTCTTAGCGATTGACCTAAGGCGGGTTATGACATCCATACTACCTATATCACCAGCATGGACAATCAAATCAACACCCCTAAATAGACTAAATACCACATCCCTTAAAAGCCCATGGGTGTCTGAGATTACGCCTATCTTCAATAAAGTCCTCCTGATCCATTTTTAGTGTTCGGTCTCCGATAAGGAGTTTCAAATTGCCTCCATAAACACTCAAAACTGATTAGGCAAACCCATATCTGCTAATCGCCTCAAGGCTCCTCAAGACCGCCTCTGGCGAGTGGTTTTCAACGGTAATAACCACATCACGCCTACCAAACAAGTTAAAGAATACGGAGAAATCAAAGCTGCCCTCTCCCAGAGGTCTATGTTGGTCAAAGGTCTTGTCGTTGTCATGTAAGTGTAGTTCAATGATGTATTGCCTGAGGCTGTCCATCCATATTTGAAGGGGAGTGGTAGAAAATATATTGAAGTGGCCTGTATCAAAACATATTCCAAAATTGTCAGAGGCGATCTCTTCCATCAGCAACCTAAGATTAGATGGCTCATCTTCAAAGATATTCTCAATGGCTATTTTTATGCCTAACTCTTGAGCCCTTAGATTTAAAGGCCTCCAGGTCTCAAGGCCCTTTTCAAGCCAAAGGTTGACATCAAGGGCATATTTCCATTTTTCGTAGCCCGAGTGAAACACCACTATTTTTGCCCCTAAAATGGAGGCAAGGTCAAGGGTGTAATTGAACCTTTCTATAGTTACTGCCCTGATCTTTGGGTCAAGGGCACTTGGAGAGAGGTCCATAAAGGGGGCGTGAATGGATATAGATGGCCCATAATCAAGCCTCCCCTTTAGTGACCTCACATCCTCAGGGGTAGTGGTATCAAGTACATCGCCCTTAAAGAAGATCTCAAGATTGATCCGATTCTGTATTACCAGATTGATATACTCAGGCATCCTCTCAAATGGTATATGTATGTGAGGGCTATTCACTCTTGCCCTCCCTGGTGGTGGCAGCTGCAGCTACTTCCTTTTTTGCCTCTGCTGTGCTACTTTCACTACCTTGTGTCTTTTCCGTATCTGTCTTTTTGTCTCCCTCTGACCTTTCAGAAGGGGTCTCAGACCTTCTTGCATAGTCTGTAATGTACCAGCCATTGCCCTTTAAGACAAAAGAGGTATTGGATATAAGTTTCCTTAGCTCACCACCGCAGGATTCACAGGTAAGAAGTGGTGGCTCATCAAATCGCTGCATCACCTCAAGGGTCTTTTGGCAGGTTTTACATTCATATTCATAAACAGGCATCGTTACACCGACCTCCTAAGAGATTACTTTCTTTAAGGCCTCAAGGGCCTTGTCGTAATCAGGATGGTTTGTGACCTCACTGACTACCTCAACATATCTAACAGTGTCCTCTTTGTCTACAATAAAGACTGCCCGTGCAAGCAGCCTCAGTTCCTTAATCAACACCCCATAGGCCTGCCCAAAGGAGGCATCCCTATGGTCTGAATAGGCCTTTGCCTTATCAATATTAGCAGAGGTGCAAAACCTACTTATTGCAAAGGGCAGGTCCATGCTCACATTTATCACTGTCACATTGTCACCCAACGAGGCCGCCTCTTGATTAAAACGCCTCAACTGAAGGTCGCATACTGGCGTGTCTAAAGAGGGTGTGACGCTTATCACCTTTGTCTTGCCCTTGAAGTCCTGAAGTCTGACCTCCTTGAGTTCTGTGTCTAAGATCGTAAAGTCTGGTGCCTTCTGACCCACTTGTAATTCATGTCCAAGTAGGGTCAATGGATTGCCTTTGATCGTTATTTTCCGCTCCATCATTGCCTCCTTAATTATTTTTGTTCAAACACTATATATTATAACCTAAATTGTAGTTCTATGGTGTGATACTCGGGAAACAAAAAAGTCGGGAAGTCAGGGAGTGAGAAGTAGAAAAGTGCACAGCACGATAGTCAGTACTTCAGAAATGTGACGACAATTGGGTTAATTTGATAACCGCTTTTACTAACGCCCTTCTACTCATTCTGACTTAATGACGACTATTTAAGACCTCTATGTCCCAAATTTGCAATGTATAACCCCAAACTGGTAACATTAACACCCTATGACAAACCAATCCATCAAGATCGCCATGACTGGTGCCTCAGGGTTCGTGGGAGGCAATCTTATAAAGAGGTTTAAGGTCCACAACTGGTCCGTGACTGCCATTGAGAGGACGGATTTTGAGCAGGGCAGGGATCGGATAAGGGAATTGCTCAAAGGTGCAGAGGTAGTAATAAACCTCGCAGGGGCACCCATCATTGGGAAATGGACTGAACAGTATAAAAAGGTCCTTACCGAGAGCAGGGTCAACACCACACGGATGGTGGTAGATGCAATGGGCTCAGTGGAGCCAAGGCCAAAGGCCTTTATCTCTACCTCTGCAGTGGGCATCTATTCAGACAAGGGCACACACACAGAGGAGAATTGTCAGTATGCCGATGACTTCCTCGGCCGTTTGGCCAAGCAGTGGGAGGCAGAGGCACTTAGGGCAGAGGGACTTAGCGTAAGGACCGTAATCTTTCGCTTTGGAATTGTCCTTGGGAGCAATGGCGGTGCCCTTAGCCAGATGATCCCCCCCTTTAGGCTTGGCTTAGGAGGCACTATTGGCGATGGCTCGCAGGCCTTCTCATGGGTTCACATTGATGACTTGGTAAATGCATATGTAAGGGCCATCACAGATAATGGATTTTCTGGTGTTTATAACCTCACATCCCCAAATCCGGTCACAAATAAAGAACTCACAAAGGCCCTCGCTGAGGCACTGCATAGACCAGCCCTTTTTAGGATCCCTGAGATTGCCCTGAGGCTAAAATTTGGTGAGGGTGCTCAGGTGCTCACAAAGGGACAGAAGGTATTGCCTGAGCGACTATTAAAGCAAGGTTTTGTCTTTTCCTTTTTAGATATAAAGACCGCAATACAGGACATCGTCAAAAAGACCTGATGGATATACAACCTCTGAGCCTTACCCATAAGGATATCCTTGCAGATCGGTTAAAGGCCCTTGCCTGCCCCATATCAGAATACAGCTTTGCTAATCTCTATCTCTTCAGGGAGGTCCACCAGTACGAGGTAGTCTTTGATAGGGAGGTCTTTATCAGAGGAATCACCTACGACCGTCATAGGTACCTCATGCCTACTTTTGATATATCCGTTTCAGACATTGAATATCTTATTAGTATGATGCAGGATGTGGACTTCCTCTTTCCTATTGACGAGCCACTACTTAAGGTCTTTGACCCCGATAGGTTTACTTTCACTGCAAAAGAGGGCGATATGGACTATGTCTATACAGCGGAGAAGATGAAGACCTACAAAGGCAGAAGGCTCCACAAAAAGAGAAACCTCATGAAACAATTTCTGGACTCTTACAGTCACCATGAGTTTGCCTTGACCCATGATAAGATAAAGGACGCTGTATCTATCCTTGAGGAGTGGCAGCGTGACAATTCCATATCAGGTGTCCAGACCGATTATGGCCCTTGTAAAGAGGCCCTCATGCTAAACGAAGAGCTATGTATGTGTGGCATTATATACTATGTAGAGGATGAACCGGCAGGTTTTGTGCTTGGTGAGGAGTTAAATAGTGAGACCTTTGTGCTCCACTTTGTAAAAGCAAAAAAGAGGTTTAAAGGGATATACCAATATATGTATAACAGCTTTGCAAACCTACTACCAGTGAGATACAGGTACCTAAACTTTGAACAAGACTTAGATAGGGAGGCCTTGAGACTGGCCAAGTCCTCATACCTCCCTGATATAATGCTCAAAAAATACAGGGTGGGGCTAAAGAGGCCCTAACAGCCATCTATAACCTTTTTCTTTTAGGGCTCTACTGAACCATGCTACTATGGCTCATCAGTTTTTATGGCGGTCTTTTGCTTGCCTTTGCCTTATTTTCCGTCTTTAGGCCCTTTTTTTGTCTCGGTCTTCTTGTCTTCTTTCTTTGATGCCTTTGCCTCTTTTAGACCCATATCCTTAGCAGCGGCCCTAAGAACGGTCTCATTCTTCATGCTTTGCATCATAGGGTTTGTAGAGGCCATTGCAGCCTGTACAAGGTCATCAGAGGTCTTAAACTTCTTAAGCAACGCCGCCTTTGAGGGGCCCGGCTTGCCAGAGTCGGTGTGACATCCCTTACATGTGTCCCAACTTGCAAAACACAAAGATGTGGCTACAAACAATACCGATACCGCTAAAGAAAAGACCAGCAACCTCTTCATAGTAACTACCCCCTTTTGAGTTTTGTTAGTGCTTTGTAAAACAATGTCCTATTGAACAAATAATTGTATAATGATAAACTCTCGGTAGTCAATAAATCATTAGCCAAGGAGCACACCATCAATGTTGAACTATCTCTTTAATCCGCAATCAGTAGCCGTAATAGGGGCATCAAGGGAGCCTAAGAAGGTTGGCTATGCGGTGGTGAATAATTTAGTCAGCTTTGGCTACAAAGGCGATATATATCCCATCAATCCCTCTGCAGGGGATATTCTTGGCAAGAAGGCATTTCCTTCGGTATCTGCAGTAGGACGAGAGATAGATCTTGTAGTGGTATCAATACCAGCAAGGTTGGTTGCCGATGCCCTCAAGGATTGTGCAAAGGCCAAGGTGAAGGCGGCAGTGGTGTTGAGCGCCGGTTTTAAAGAGATTGGCCATGAGGGTATCAAACTTGAACAGGAGATGTTAAAGATTGCTGCAGATAATGGTATTCGGATAATGGGGCCTAACTGTCTTGGTGTAATAAACACATCAAACAACATGAATGCCTCCTTTGCGGCCGATATGCTTGCAAAGGGCAACACGGCACTCTTTTCGCAGTCAGGGGCATTGGGTGTGGCAATCATGGACTGGGCATTGGAGAACAACTTTGGTTTTTCAAAGTTTATCAGCCTTGGTAACAAGTCAGACCTCAATGAGGTGGACTTTCTTGAGTACTTCATTGATGATCCTGAAACAGGGATCATCCTCGGCTATATTGAGGATGTGGTTGATGGTAAAAGGTTTATGGAAGTGGCAAGGAGGGCCACAAGGGTAAAGCCTGTAGCCCTCATTAAATCAGGCGGCACCGAGGCTGGCGCAAGGGCGGCCTCATCGCATACTGGTGCCATTGCAGGCTCTGAGACGGCCTTTAATGCGGCATTCAAACAGACAGGGATTATGAGGGCAATGGGGATACAGGAGCTCTTTGACACTGCCCTTGCCTTTTCAGGCGGTAAGCTACCAAAGGGTGATAGACTGCTTATAATCACCAATGCAGGAGGGCCTGGTATCATCGCTGCAGATACGGCAGATAAACTCAAGATTAAGCTCCCACCCATGACAAAGGAGACCATTGACTCTATAGCAGACCTACTGCCTTCAAACGCATCGCTTTACAACCCGGTGGACATCATCGGCGATGCAACCTCTGAACGATACCGCATTGTACTTGAAAAGGCAATAACTGACCCCAATGTGGATGGCGTACTTGTGCTCCTAACCCCTCAGGCCATGACCGATGTGGACAACATTTCCAATATAGTCGTAAATACATCAAAAGAGACCGAAAAGCCTATTATAGCCTCCTTTATAGGAGGCAAAAGGGTGCGCAGTGCCATTGAAGAGATGAAGGCCCACAGGATACCCTCCTTTGCGTATCCAGAGGTAGCCATAAGGGCCTTCAGGAGGCTCTGCGAATTTCAGGCCTGGAGAAACACAAAAGAGACACCTCCCCCCCAGATAAAGGCCAATGCTCAGGCAGCCGGTGCAATAATAGAGAGTCTCCTGCATTCTAATAGATTTGAGGTTGGTGAAGACCAGGCAATGAGGGTCCTCTCCCATTATGGTTTTACCTTCCCTGAACGTGCCCTTGCAAAGAGCGCCATTGAGGCAGGCATTATAGCCGAGCGTATCGGCTTCCCGGTAGTGATGAAGATATCCTCACCTGATATCCTACACAAGACCGATGTGGGTGGCGTAAAACTCAATATCAACTCTGCCATTGCCGCTGAGGACGCCTTCAATGAACTTACCACAAATGCCCGGAGGTTTATGCCCGATGCCTACATTGAGGGCGTTATGATCTATGAGATGATCAAGGGTGGTAAGGAGGTCATAATGGGTGTTACCTATGATAGGACCTTTGGACACATGATCATGTTTGGTCTTGGTGGGATCTATGTAGAGGTGCTCAAGGATGTGTCCTTTAGGATTGCGCCAGTTAGTCACAGAGAGGCCACAGAGATGGTAAATGAGATCCGCTCTGTAGCCCTGCTAAAAGGGGCAAGGGGAGACAAACCAGTTGATATGGAGGCCATAGTGGACGGGATATTAAGGATCTCAAGGCTTGTCACAGACTTCCCCATTATCAGGGAGATTGATGTAAACCCCATGCTTGTGATGCAGAGGGGCGCCTTTGCCCTTGATGCACGGATAATATTTGACCCCCAATGACCCTCAGACAATCCAGTGCAAGGGCCCATTGCAGACAATCCTTAGCCCTAATAACTCAAGGCCTCATCACGACGCTTGGGATTATTTGGAGGTGATTCCTAATTGCCCGCTACCTGTATTGACAATGTCGCAACGCACCTTGGAGTGACACGGCCTATGTAAGTTGGTGCAGATTGCATGCTAAGGCCTGTGGCACTTTTAAACATTTTTAATCAAAAGGAGGCATTACAATGACCCCAGTATTCATTGCTTCAAAAAACAGTTTTTCAGGTAAGACTTTCTTTACCATCGGCCTTACAATCGCCCTTATTGAAAGGGGTTTAAAGGTAGGTTACATCAAGCCCTTTGGTAAGACAATCATCAAGAAGGGTAAGGACATAGTGGATGAAGATGCCCTTTTTATAAAAGAGGCCATTGGCCTACCAGACCCTATCACGGTGATGTCTCCCTTCGTATTTACCTTTGAGGCCCAAAACGCAATATATGAAGGTCTCTCAAATACGGTAAAGGAACGGTTCCTCAGTGCCTTTGACACCATGAAGGACAAAGATATAGTTCTGATTGGGGGTGGAGGCGATGTGTTTGAGGGCACCATGATGGGTATTGATGCCCTCAGCCTTATAAAAGAGACCAATGCAAAGACCGTTGTGATTGACACATGGATAGGGGAACTGACACTTGATACATTCCTGAGTCACCAAAGGCTTTTAGGTGATAACTTTATAGGTGCAATCATCAATAAGGTCCCCACAAATCTCATTAATCATGTAAAAGGCAAGGCTGTACCATTCCTTGAAGATAAAGGTATCAATGTATTTGGGGTGTTCAAGAGAGATAAGCTCCTTGAGGCAATAACAGTGAGACAACTAATAGAGGTCTTAAATGGCGGGGTGCTGTGTTGTGAAGACAAATTGGACGAATTTGTAGAAAACTTCTCAGTGGGGGCAATGGATGTGGACACTGCCCTCAGTTATTTTAGAAAGATAAGCAACAAGGCCGTCATCACAGGGGCCCACAGGACAGACATACAGCTCATGGCAATGGAGACCTCCACGAAGTGTATCATCCTGACAGGCGGCCTCTTTACAAACGATGTGGTTATTGGCAGGGCACAACAAAAGGGCATACCCATTATCTCTGTCTCCACAGACACCTTTACGACCGTAGAAAAGATTGAGAAGGTCATGGGCAAGACCATGATAAGAGAAAAGAGCAAGGTCAATCGCTCAAAGGAGATAGTGGCATCAGACTTTGATATAGAGAGGTTTTTAAAGACCCTGAGTTTGTAGCAATGTTAGTATTAACTTACTGCTCGCATCTCCAAAAACCGTAGTTATTCTTTCCTGAGTGCTTGACATTATACATGGCCATGTCTGCCTTGTTTAGGAGGTCTTCGGCCTCTGTTGCATCTTTCGGATAGAGGGCAATGCCTATGCTTGCCCCCACAGAACAGGTGTGGCCCTTGATGTAGAACTTTGAGTCTATTACGTGGAGAATCTTCTTTGCCACTGTGGCCACATCTGCCTCATCCCCAACCTTTCTCAGGATGGCAGCAAACTCGTCACCGCCAAGCCTTGCCACTGTGTCGCTTGCTCGGATACACTGTTTGAGCCTGTCTGCTACGGCACCCAACAGTAGGTCACCTGTATCATGTCCGAGCTTGTCGTTTATAGGTTTAAACCCATCAAGGTCAATGAAGAGTAAAGCCAGCTGGGTACTGTCCCGCTTTGCCTCGGCTATGGCATTTTCAAGTCTATCGTTAAACAGTGCCCTGTTGGGCAGACCTGTGAGGACATCGTAGTGGGCCATCTTCTGGAGATTTTCCTCTATGAGTTTACGTTGTGTTATATCGGTAAAGATACCTACATAGTTTTTGGGCTGCTCCTTTTGATCCTTAATGGTAGTAATGGCGAGCCACGAGGCATATACATCACCACCTTTGCGACGAAACCATATCTCACCCTCAAAAAAGCCCTTTTCTTTGACATCCCTAAAGGCAGACCTGAGCTTTTCTAATTCATAGTCTCCAGCAGTCATAAACTCTAAGTCCTTACCTATTAACTCATGGGCACGATACTCAGTGATCTTACACAGGGCAGGATTGACCTCAATAAGCTGGTGGTTTAGGTCAGTTATAAAAATGGCCTCATGGGTTGACTCCATTACCATTGCCGCAAGACGCATCCGATGCTCTGCCTTGATCCTTAGGGTTATATCCCTAAAGTTTACCCTATAGGCCTCTTCTTCTGACCATTTTATAGGTGTATAGGAAAACTCTACAAATATACTTCGTCCATCTAAGGTCTCTATCTCACGCTCACTTATCTCATTGGGAACGCATCTTTTAATGAAGTCCCAATACTCAAAGGGCCTACCCACTAAGGCCTCTTTTTTTACTCCCACTATCTTTTCCATTGTAGGATTGACAAATCGGGTAATGCCATTGGTATTTATCACTACTACGCCATCAGGGCTTGTGTAGATCACATTTCTGAGGTTTATCTCACTCTCTCTGACGGCCTCAGAGGCCTCCTCTAAGAGCAGCCTCAGCTTGTGTCGCTCTAAGGCATGTAGGATAGTCCTTATAAGTAGAGAGGCATTGAGTTCTCCCTTTATTAGATAGTCCTGGGCACCTTTCTGTATTGAATAAATAGCATTATCTGAGTCATCGTACCCTGTAAGCACTACGATGGGTATGCACCCTGTATAGAGCATGGTCTTTAGGGTTTCTGTCCCCTGACTATCAGGCAGACCTAAATCAAGTAACACCACATCAAAGGTCTCAACAAAAATGGTCTTAAAGGCCTCGCTTAGGGATGTCACATGGGTAATAATAAAGGTGTGGTAACTAGACCCAAGTAGATACTCCTTGACAAGACGGGCATCAAGGATGTTGTCTTCTATCAAGAGCACCTTTACGGTCTGCCTTAACATGGCCTATTGCACCCTTGTGGGGAGCTTGACGATGGTAAGCCAGAACTCCTCAATGCAGTTGATTACATTAATGAACTGATTGAGGTCCACAGGCTTGGTGATATAGCAGTTTGCCCCCAATTTGTAAGCGGTCTCTATGTCCTTGGCATCATCAGAGGTGGTAAGCACTATTACAGGTAAATTTTTTATCTCAGGGCCTTGTCTTATCTCCTTAATTACCTCTAAGCCACTTTTCTTTGGTATGTTTAGGTCAAGCATTATTAGGTCAGGCATTGCCCTATCCTCAAAGGGTGGCCTTTTAAATAGAAAATTGAGCGCCTCTTCACCATTTCTCATTACAGTGACATTGTTATTAATCTTACATCCCTTGATGACCTCCATAGTGAGCCTCACATGGGCCGGGTCATCGTCCACAAGTAGTATCTCTATTGGCTTAAATCGTTGCATCTGTCTCCACCTCTTATGATTTTTAAATAACTCCCCTTCACATCTTAACATTACACACTTAAAGTCAGTTCCCTTTTAGTTTTCTCCTTCAAACAACCTTTGTATTTTCAGATCCCTTGTGTCGCAAAATGGGTAAACTTGACCTTTTAGTTCATTGGCCTACAGGTAATGTGAAATAAAAGGTGGTGCCTTTGCCAATCTCCGATTGCACCCATATCCTACCCCCATGCCGTTCAACGATCTTCTTACAGATCGCAAGCCCTATGCCTGTGCCCTCGTACTGCTCCTCCGTATGCAGCCTCTGAAAGACCTGAAAGACCCTTTCTGAGTGGGCCATATCAAAGCCAATTCCGTTATCCTCCACAGAAATGAGCCATTCTGAGTGGGTCCTTTGGGCAGTTATTACAATTTTTGGTCTGTCCTTTCCCCTGTATTTGATAGCATTCTCAATAAGGTTCTGAAACACCTGCACCATCTGGGAGGCATCGGCCTTTACAGTAGGCAGGTTGCTGTATATCACCTCTACAGCAGTCTCCTCAATCATTAACTGTAAATTATCTAAGGCCACCTTTACAACTGCCATGAGGTCCACCTCCTCAAAGGGCCTTGCTTTAGTAGTGACCCTTGAGTAACTGAGCAGGTCATTAATCAGTTGCTGCATCCTCTTGGTGCCTTGAACAATGTAGTCCGTAAACTCCTTACCATCCTGTTCCAGCTTATCACTGTATCTCCTTTGGAGTAGTTGGGCAAAACCTGTAATGACCCTAAGGGGTTGTTGCAGGTCATGAGAGGCCACATAGGCAAAGTTCTGGAGCTCACTGTTACTGCGTTCAAGCTCCTTAAGGGTCGCCTGTAGCGACGCCTCCCGTGCCTCTCTCTCATTTATAAACTCAATCTCTTTTGTCATAAGGTTCGCCAATGTATCCCTTAAGGTTGTGACCTCATCGTTACCATTAGATGCCCTCTTTAGATAGTCCTGTACTGCCTCATCAATTGACTTTTTTTCAGTAAATAACTGAGCACTCTTTGATAAATAGGTTACCCGTTGGATTAATCTATTAATCCAGCGACCCATCGTAAACCACAGTGCAACATAAAGAAAAATAACAAGCCCAATGGCTCCGATCATATACAAGTGCGTATTCTGCATGCTGCTAATTGGTGCCACTTCAACCAGGTGTATATCAGGATCGCCAGTAACTTTATACCAAACCTGTATCTCAGGTATTGCGAGTTTACAGAGTAGTGACCTCTCAGGGGGCACTGGACTGCCTACCATTACATTACCCTCTGAGGAGGCCAAGATCTTTCCCCCTTCTACCAAGTAGATCTCTCCTGTTGAATGGGCAATAAACGACAATATTGAGTTAGTTAACTGTTTATAAAACAGTATCCTCCCCATACCCTTTTTACCGAGCCATATGGGCAGTTCAATAACCCTAAAAAACCTCCCTGAGCCCTTATCAAAAAACCATTCACTGCCAATCCCATTTGTTATCTCTTTTAAATTCTCTACATCACTATGGCAAAAACAAAAGACCTTGTTATTTGTCTTATCGTAAATCTCTATGACATCAAAGCCCAATGCCTCAGCATGTGAGATCAGGTAGGAGTGTAACCTTGAATATCTGCTGTTGGCTTCGGTAAGTCTCAAATGATTAATACTGGCAACGATTGATTTGGCCTTGAGTTGCCAGTCCTTTTGGATGTAACCAAGCATATGGTGTATCTGTTCTCTAAGTAGGGCCTCGTTGAGCTGTGATAGATTTTTATACATAAAAAACCATATCAAGAGCAGTACAGATATTGAGACCACAAATACGGTGAAGACTGAAAAAAAGAGGTGTCTATTGAGAGAACTGTGAAGCCCTCCCTGATTGCTCATCTTCCGGCCCCTTCTAAAAACCTCTTGTCTGTGAATGCTTCAAATCTCAAATCCTTTGCCCCACTGATGTGGGAATAGACCTCATGAAAGAATGCCTCTACGGTCTTTAGTTCCTCTTGCACGATCCTGCCATCGGGGCTGTAAATCTCTTTATGTTTCGTAAGGAATCTCATAAGCATTGCCTCTTGAGCCTTGTCCTTTATCTGCAGGGCCTCAAGTATCTGTTTAGGTGTGGCAGCCCTTATCCATTTGAGTGTCCTAACGAGCATGGCGACCATCTTTTGGGCCACCTCTGGTCTTTCCCTAAGTATATCGCCCCTTGTGGCGAGTTGTGCATTCATGAACAGACCACCAAAGTGGCTTCGGGTTGTCCTAAGGTCGTGGAGGTCTGCCAAGAAAAAGACCTTTCCATCGGCCTTAAGACGGCTTGCAAAGGGTTCGTCGCCCATAAGGGCATCTACCGTTTTACTTTCAATAGCCGCTGACTGGTCTTTAAGGCTCTTACCTACTGCAATAATGTTGACATATCCGGGGTTGACCCCTGCCCTTTTGAGCATGTATTTAGTGAGTAACTGAGAGGTGGACTCCTCAAGACCAATAAGGGATGTATTGACACCTATAGTGTAGCCTTTTAGGTCAGCAACATTACGAATCTTGCTCTTTAATTCAGAACGGACCATAAGGACAAAGGTAGGCACCCTATTGACGGTGGCTATAGACCACACATCATGGCCGCCAAGCCTAAAGGTCGCAAGGGCAGGCATACCCATCACCACAAAGTCGCTGTTTTTATCAAGCATGTCCTTCACCGCCTGAGGCCCTCCACCGAAGTATCTGACCACCAGCTCAACGCCCTCAGCCTTATCAGCACCGATCTTCTTGATAAGATCCACCGGTAGATGCGACACATTGCCAGGCCCTGCAGTTGCAAGGACTATACGGGTAAGTTGAGAGGCCTCACTGTAAATGGGCATTACTACTACCACAAAAAGGAGTGAATAAAACGGAACCGTTTTTAGCATATAACCCTCTTAAAATATAGTTTAGCTTAGATGGGAAGGGATCTCAAAATAAGTCATGCTTTACAGGTAAAGGACTTGTACCTAAGCGTAATATTATACATTACATGCCCCAAGAAAAATCTTCCCAAATCCCAACTTAGAAATAAGGACTCCCCCGCCCGACCAACACCACCCCCACCCACCCGCCTCAAGGACACCCCCACCCACCCGCCTCAAGGACTCCCCCACCCACCCGCCTCAAGGACTCCCCCACCCGCCCAACCGACCCGCCCCTCTCAAGGATCCACAGCCCTTCCACAGGGGGCAAACACTTCCCTGTGGGAGCTGTGTTTTAGTTATGCCGTGCATTGGGGGTTATACTGCCAAAGCTGAGAAGACCCCGTGTTAAAAGGGTCTTGTCAGTCCTGCCTCCACTGTACCTGCATTTTGGGGTTAGGTTGTGAAGCGATACTGGCATACCGTGCAATGATACAACATTGTCATGGAGAGAAGCAATTAGCAAGGTACCTGTAAAAATTTGATTGAAGGTAAGGCCTTTTGATAAGATTTGTGAAGCCTACTATCACCAGTTTGATATCTTGGTATTTACTCCTCATTACCATATTTTGATGACAGGCCTTAAGTGATTAAAATGAAAGTATAAATGACTGCCAACAACCTGCCAATTTAGGCTGAAATTCTATAATGATTGAACTGATAAGCCACTCAGCCGAACACACGGAGGCCATAGGTCGTTGCATTGGTAACCTTTTAAAACACAAGGTATTGCCTTGTATAGTGCTACTTTATGGCGACCTTGGGGCAGGCAAGACCACATTAATTAAAGGTATAGCATCTGCCTTAGGCCTTGATAGTAGAGAGGTAGGCAGTGCGAGTTTTGTGATTGTGGCCGAATACGAAGGCAAGCTACCGTTGATTCACATTGACCTTTATAGGATTGACTCGGCCGATGCCGACGAGATAGGCCTATGGGACTACCTATCCAGAGAGGCTATTACAGTGATTGAATGGGCAGATAGGGTTACAGGTCTTGAGGGAACCATGAAGATAAAGATTGTTGAATTAGACGACAGTAAAAGAATAATAACCATTGAGGGCACAGATGAAGAAGACAGGGGTTATCTGCAAGCCTGTTAAAGAAGATACCTTAAGAGAGATTAGTGATTTCATCTGTCAGCTTGAGGCAAGGGGCTGTGAGGTGTTTGTAGATGTTGATAGTGCTGAACGATTAGGTAGGCAGGGATATGATAGAGAACTTATGGCCTCGCTCTCGGAAGTGCTTGTGGTCTTTGGCGGCGATGGAACGATGCTAAGTGCTATCAGGGCAGTGGGCGACAGGGGTGTGCCTGTAATTGGTGTCAATCTCGGTAAACTTGGTTTTATCACAGAGATCAACAAAGAGGCAATGGCCACTGTGGTAGAGATGATACTCCAAGACAAGGGGGTCATTGAAGAGAGGATGATGCTAACATCCACAGTGCTAAGGGATGGGAAGGCCATAGCAGACTTTTCCGTGCTAAATGATGTGGTGGTAAACAAGGGGGCCCTTGCAAGGATCATTGAGATGGATGCTTATGTGAACAACTGCTATCTAACAACCTTTAGGGCCGATGGCCTGATTGTATCCACTCCCACAGGTTCTACCGCCTATTCTCTATCAGCAGGTGGGCCAATACTTTACCCCACTATTAATGCCATACTAATTACTCCCATATGTCCACACACCCTTACAAACAGGCCCATTGTCATTCCAGAGGATTTCAATATAGAGATAACACTCATTTCAGATACCCAAGAGGTCTATCTAACCCTTGATGGACAGAGGGGGTTTTTGCTTCAGAGAGGAGACTCCATATTAATAACCAAGTCGCCCTTTAAGGCAAGGCTCTTATTGCCAAACGACAGGGATTATTTTAATACCCTTAGGAACAAACTTGGTTGGGGTGAGCGATAGTGAATGCCGATTTAGGAAAGGTTTTGCTCTTTTTTAAGGCCCTCGGATTTTCTGAGGTCGTATGTAGTCCAAAGGGGGCATTTACCATAACAACAGACACAAATGTCGTGGATATAGGCCCTAAGGATGCTCTAAGGTCGTTAGCCAAATCCTTAGAGGGTTGTACCCTTTGTAAACTTCACAGCACAAGAACCAATATCGTATTTGGAGAGGGTAGCCCAGAGGCAGCATTGATGTTTGTAGGTGAGGGACCGGGTGCTGATGAAGATATTCAAGGCAGGCCCTTTGTGGGTAAGGCAGGGCAACTGCTCACAAACCTAATAAATAAGCTCGGCCTCAGTAGAGAGGAGGTCTATATCGCCAATATAGTCAAGTGCAGACCCCCAAATAACAGGGACCCTGAAGAGGATGAAAGGTCTGCCTGTATATCCTACCTGAGGGAGCAGATTGATATAATCAGGCCAAAGGCAATTATTGCCCTTGGAAAGATCGCCACCCATAGCCTCATGGGTAGCAATGAGCCCATTGGGAGGTTTTCAATAATGAAGATGAGGGGTAAGTTTTTTAATTATCAACATAAAGGTCTCTCAATACCTGTGATGCCCACCTATCATCCCTCATACCTACTTAGAAATCCCCAGGCAAAATGGGATGTCTGGAATGATGCCCAACAGGTGATGAGGTTATTGAGGGGTGAGGCAAACCAATGAGACCAGCTGTCCTATGGCTCACAGGGCTGCCTGGCAGTGGTAAGAGCACCATCAGTGAGGCACTCAGAGGGTGTATAAAGGGCTCTGTTATTCTTAGGGTGGATGAGATACGGCAACATCTCACGCCTAATCCAACATACTCAGAACACGAACGGGAAATGGTTTATAGGGCATTAGTATATACTGCGCTCAAACTCTACGAGATGGGACATGTGGTTATCATAGATGCCACAGCCAACAGGAGACGATGGCGTGACTATGCTCGCTCTGTGATAGACAACTTTGTTGAGGTCTACATACAGTGTGACCTTGAGGTCTGTATTTACCGTGAGCACCAAAGACCACAAAGACATGGTGCCCCTGCAGAGATATATAAGAAAGCCAAAGAGGGCTATCCTGTGCCCGGTGTAAATGTCCCCTACGAGGAACCCCTCAGCCCTGAGATAGTAATCAATACTGAAAGGGTCACACCTGATGAGGCACTCAAGCTGATATGTGCCATACCTCAGTTAAACCCTCACCAGTTCGTGAGTCTTTCGTATGAAATATGATTGTGATTGACCTAAATTGAGCGATCCCTTAAAACAACCCATCCTAACCGTTATTACCTAAAGATTGCGGCTACCTTAGACTTCCACAATTCCCAACTAACCAACTCCCTTACCTATGTTTGTCATCGCTTTTCTTACAATCGCTCAATTTAAAAACAGGATTGGGGATTGGGGATTGGGGATTTTGAACTCTTAGCACATAGGCTGGGTCTTCTAACCCTGCATTAAAAAGTTGTCTAAAAGAGGGCATTATAAGTATGGCTCAATGAGTTACAGACTTGAAAATGAGTTTAGGAATATTCTTTGGGTAGGGCACAATGTCCTGCTTATTGTAATGTTTACACCCACTGCACCCTAATGCGTGATGAGCCCACCCCCCATTCCCTATCCCCTATTGCCTATCCCCTATCCCCTATCCCCTATCTCCTATCTCCTATTGCCTATTGCCTCTGGCCTTTCCGTATAAAACCCCACTATCTGCCTCTTTTTCTTACTAAACTCTATGCCGATTAAATAAATAGGGGCGTATTGTAATACGCCCCTATATATTCCTTTATACCTATCTCCATAGCCCTTCTTCTTTATCTGCTCTAAGGCCTCACCTGTCCCTTCCTCTCCCTCTACCACCTTAAACTCAAATACATACACCGCCTTCGGCATCACCACCGCCATGTCTACCTTCCCATAACTCGTCGGCTCCTCTGCCTTCACCTCTACCCCAATTGACGCAAAATAACTATAAAACACACTCGCATAATACCCCTCATATTGGTCTATCTTGTTCTTCCTATACCAATCATGAGGGATTGAGGCAAAGTGTGACTGCATTATCTCCCTTATGCCATCAATATCGCCCTCTATTAGACAGTCATAAAGCCTATTCTGTGCCCTCTCTTTCTCTGCCTGTGAGTAGTGATATGCCGCAAGTATGTAATCCGTCAGCGATTGCTTTACCTCAAGGTTTGGATAGGTGAGGGAGTAGACTAACCTATTGCCCTTCCTCTTTGTGTTAGTTATGGTCAGATACCCTGCCTGAAATAGGATATTCTCAGG
>Ga0308419_1000467_pt1 | contig 29430 bp, 34 predicted proteins | sample HotsprSampleMS50_FD_203674 | JGI IMG/M metagenome (GOLD analysis project Ga0308419, IMG submission 203674) | Hot spring phototrophic mat microbial communities from Mushroom Spring, Yellowstone National Park, Wyoming, United States - 20090730_MS50 ... | reverse complement strand
AGGAGATGTGTATCACTGGATACCTCTTTTCCCAATCCCAATGGTCATACAGCCACAGGCCCTTGAATAACTCCTTATTGCCCTCAAAGGCCTCTTTTAGGGTATCTACAAAGAGGCTCTTACCAAAGCGTCTTGGTCGGCTCAAAAAGTAATATACACCCGTATTGACAAGTTCATACACATAGCGGGTCTTATCCACATAGACATAGCCCTCTTGTATTATCTTGCTTAGACTACTTATACCTATAGGAAGCTTCTTCATGACTTGAATATTGTCAGTTTCACAACTGGATTTGTCAACCCTAATGTGATAAACGAAAATAGAGATTGTAATTCTTAAAACCCCTCAATAACAGAGGGTTGGACGAGGGATTTGAAGGTGGGTATCCACTTCCCCCTGGGAGCAGCGTTTCAGTTAAGCCGTGCGTTGGTGGCTTTTAGCCAATGCTTAGAAACTCAGTGATAATAGGGTTTTTGTAGTCTTGCCTCCCCTGTAAATGCATTTTTAGGGTTAACTAATTTTGACCTCAATCACAGTCTAAGGCCTCAGATTACCACCCCTTACCTCCCTATGCCCACTCATAACTCTGGACTACTACTATCCCCCTCTCCTTCGCCACCTTTAAAAAACCCTTCGTCGCAAAATGGGTCACTATTAGGCTAATTATCTCCACATCCCCATACTCCGACTTCACCGCCCTTATCTTCTTTTCTATCTCTTTAAATACATCCTCCCTCCTCTTTTTGTCATCAAGCCTTACCTTCGCCTCACCTACTATGTATACCTCTCTACCTTGCCTTTCTGCCTTGCCAAAAAAGTTTATCTCCTTACCACCAACCTCTGCCCTTACCACCCTCTCCTTTAACTCTAAGCCATATCTCTCCTTTAACAATCTTGGTAGCATCCTGTATGCCTCGTTCTCAAAGGCATAGCCCAATGTCCTTGTTACACCCCCTAAGTCCTCCCTTGTCCTGGTTAGACCCATTGCAAGCTTCTTTGTCTCTTCTGCAAGCTCCTTTTGTGCCTCTGCAAGCTCCTCTAACTTAATCTCCGTCCTCTTCTGCGCCTCTGCAAGCTCCTTCTGTGCCTCTGCAAGCTCTTTTACAATGGCCTTTAATTCAGAAAAGTCTTCCCTCGTTACATGGGCTTCCCTTATGCGCTCGTCTATTATCCTTACTATCTCCCTCTTTATTGAGGGCGTTATCTTAAAGGTATGTGCCGGCATCTGCATCTCCCACCTCCCTATGTATTCACTTACATTTTATGCGGTACAGGCAAAAATTGACAACAACAAAGTAGCTTCCTAAGGGATGTCATCCGAACAAATGTGAAAAGCCTTATTCAATAAAATAAGGCCAAGATTCCTCATTGCTCCGCTATTCTTGAATGACAATGGCGATTCGCTCGGAATTACATTTGAGGTGGCTTGTGTAGTTGGTTACCGAGCCTTTCCATCTCCCTTAATAGGACCGATTTTTCTATGGGCTTTGTGATGTAGGAGTTTGCCCCTCCCCTGTAGTATGCCTCAATCACTATCTGGGGCTCACTCAAGGCAGTTACCATTATTACCTTTGTCTGGCCATCCCTGCCTGCCTCGGCCTCAACCTTTCTGATCTCGGCCAGGGCGTCAATGCCGTTCATATTGGGCATCATTATGTCCATAAATATGAGGTCGTAAGGCCTACCCTCTGAAAGGCCAGTCTTAAAGCACTCTACGGCCTCAAGGCCATCTCTGGCCTCGTCACATTGGCCATACCTTGCCATGAGGCCCTTGAGGACTATCCTTGCTACCTCAGTATCGTCAACCACGAGCATCCGCATGTTGTCAAGCCCTCGGATTTAGGGCATTGGCGATGACATCGGCAAAGGTGTTGAGCATATTTATATCTGCCTCGTCCTTAGGGTGACCCTCTCTCAGATAGACATTGATGAGTCCCAAGAGCTGGTCACCAGCCACTATTGGCACACAGTAGTGGCCATGGGGCAACTCGTCCTGATGTAAGGTGTGTTCTTTGGTGATCCTATCGGCATGGACTACCTGCCTGCTTTCAAGGGCCTTGCCACAGAGACAGGTGCCTGGATGAACGGTATAACAAGAGGAGTTATCAAGGGATGCCTTGAGGGTGAACTGACCATTGGGGTCTTTGGTGTAGATGGCACCCTTTGTCTGTAAAAAGAGCCTCGGTATGGAGACGATCAGGGCAAGGGCCCTTTTTAATTTCTCCTCCATGCTTATGGGCATCAGAAAGACCTTTAGCATCTGCGTAAGGGCCTTGAGCTTCATCTCCATCTTGTGCTTATAAAGGGCCATACCAATGGTTATAATCAGGTCCCGAGGGCTAAAGGGTTTGACGATGTATCCCTGCGGCTCAGTAAGCTTTGCCCTATGCAGCGTGTTTAGGTCTGTGTGGGCCGTTACATAGATGAAGGGTATCTGATAGAGGTTGTATATGGTCTCGGCGGTCTTTACACCGTCTATATCGCCCTCAATAGTGATGTCCATAAGGACTAAATCAGGCATGTGCTCGCCTGCCTTCTCTATGGCCTCCTGCCCCGATGAGGCAATGTCGCATACCTCATAGCCGATCTTCTGGAGCTTTGACTCAATATCCCTGGCCGTTATTATCTCGTCTTCCACAATCAATATGCTAATCACTCCCGGTCTGCCCATCTCTTAATCCTCCCTATTTTAGTGTGGTTGCCTGTTTTACAGGTCTAAAGGTGATGGTGATCTTGGTCCCCTTAGACCTGTCTATCTCAAGCCTGCCGTGTAGCTTCCGCTTGGCAAGGTCGTTTATGAGCTGCCAGCCCATTGAGCGTCTCTTTTTGAGTTCCTCGTCGGGCGGCAAACCAATACCGTTATCCCAATAGGTCAATATATACTCGCCCCCTTTGTAGTCAAAATATAGCCCTATCTCGCCCTTTCTGCCATCAGAAAAGGCGTACTTCATGGCGTTTGACACAAGCTCACAGACAATGAGGCTACAGCTTATCATCATGTCCACATCAAAGCCTTCTACCCTTATATCAAGCTTGGTTCGTATCTCACCTAAGATATTACTCTCAAAGGACTGAACGATGTTAGTAATGAGCTCGTCAAAATACTCCCTTGCGTTTAGGGTAGAGAGGTCTGAGGACTGGTAGAGCTTCTCGTGCACTAAGGCCATAGACTTTATACGATTGACGCTGTCCTTGAAGGTATCCAAGACCTTTGGGTCGTTAATGGTGTTCATCTGTAAGCTCAGGAGGCTTGATATGATCTGCAGGTTGTTCTTTACGCGGTGGTGGACCTCCTTGAGTAGGGTCTCCTTGTCCCTTAGTGCCTGCTCAAGGGTGGTACTCTTTGTGTCTAAGTAACTTATCCTTGATTGTGCCTCAAGGGCCTCCTGGACCTTCTTCTGTATAGTGGCCTCCAATTGCTCGTTATAGAGCTTTAGGTGTTCTTCTAACTCCTCCCTCTCTTTTAAGAGTTTTTGTAGGTGTAGATTGGCCTGCTCAAGCTCTGCCTTCTGGCGCAGGAGTTGCTCGGTCTGGATCTGCATCTTTAGTATATTCATGAGCCTGACCTTGCTGGTCATCCTTGACAGGGTCTTAAAGAAGCAGTCAGTGGCCCCTGCCTCAAAGACCTTCGTAATAGTCTCATCACTGACAAACCTGTCTGTGAGCATTATAACTATCGTATCGCTAAGCTCTGGGTCCTCTTTGATGAGCCTACAGACCTCAGTGCCTTCCATGTCAGGCAGTGTGAGGTCAAGCATCACTATAAGGGGCTTAAGGAGCCTTGCCTCCTCAAGGGCCTCTTTGCCATTAACGGCGGTCTCACACCTAAAACCCATCCCTTTAAGCAGGTCTTTAAAGTTTTTTAGGTGCTCTGGTTCGTCATCAACAATTAATGCTGTATTTTTGTCTCTCACCTTGTTTACCTACTCTCCTATTATGTCCTGAATATCTTCACGGATGTCCTCAATGTCGTCATTACTAAGGTCAAGCTCGTGCATGAGCCGCTCAAGGCTAAAGCCGTTCAGATACTGTAAAGAGGCCATCGTGTCCTGCTGATGCTCCGGTAGGCCCTTTTTGTAAAAGGTCATGACCTGTTCAATAATGAGGTTCTCAGCAAGGCGGATGGTGGACACATAGCACCTTGCCTTCTCGTCTTTGAGGAACTTGAGTTCAAGGCTGTGGTGCCAGGTAATGGCATCGGCTATCTCCTTTGGGAGCTTCCATGACTTTGCCATAAGATAGCCCACTATGGTGTGGTTGGTATTGAAGAGCGACTCCTCTGCCTTTGTGGCAGCTGGGGTCGGCCCCATAGCAAAGTCTGCCACCTTAGAGTAATCCTTAAACTGCTTGAGCATCATTGGTATAGCACAGTCATGAAAGAGCCCGGCCAAATAAGCATCGTCTATATATGACTTATCTACACGCTCCATTACAAAGGTACAGGCCCTTGCGGTCTGTAGCGAGTGCCTCCAGAAGGCCTCAAAGACCTTTTGGTCAAGGCCCTTTATGGCAAGCACATCCCTCAAGGCCGCCGAGACCACGAGGTTATAGAAATTCTTTACCCCCATGAGGTTTAGGGCCCTGTCAATGGTGTCAACCTTCCCAAACCCAATCATAGGTGAACTGGCAATCTTTAGGACCGTAGCCGTCAGACCCACATCCTGCATCACCAATAGGGCTATCTTTGAGAGGTTTGGATTTGGCAAGCCCATCTCCTGCCTTATCTTGAGTATTACCTCTGGCTGTGGTGGTATGCCTGCACCTTTTATGACCTCCTCTGCCTTTTGCATTGCCTTGCCTGTTGCCATATTGACCCCCTTTTTAAAAGCCTCCTTTGGTCTCCATCACTTAGTGGATTCGTGTTACCTATTGTCAGTTGTCTCACGCTATAGCATGGCCGATTATGATTAGTGCCACCCAGACAAAGAAGAGTGCCTGCTGGGTATGCAGTATCCTCATCTGCCTTTGCACACCGGGTGCCAATTTGTATTGCATTATCAGCCCCTGAAGTATCAAAAAGACGGTGAGGATAAAACTCGCCTGTAGTACATAGTTATGCTCCTCTGCATAGTGGCCATGCAGGATAAGGGCACAGAAGGCTATGGTATTTAGCACCCCATGGAGCACTAAATAGACCCTAAAAAAATCCGCCGTCTCTTTTGTCCACACCGTAAAGCGCCTTGCTATCTGCTTTGCAGGGAAATAGACATTGGCGATGATAAAGAGCACTGCAGCCACCTTCCCGCAGAGATTACTAAAGCCCTCCACCCCTACTCAACCCCTGAGGCGAACTTCTTTGTAGAGAACTTTATGGATATGTCAAAACGGTTCTCTACCTCCTTAAAGGCCCTGCTCAGTTGACGGAGCACAAGGTCATACTCCTTTAGGTGTGGCACCTTTTGCTCCTTCTGGAGTTCAACACTCCTTATCCCCTGCTGCATGTCCTTGAGCTTTTTGAGCACCACGGCCTTTTCGTTGACAATATCCATGAGCTCAGACTCTAAGCGTGCCCGCATGGCAAGGAAGTTTTTTATGTTGTTCATGGCGGTCTTGACGCCTGCCTGACACTGGTTTATCTCTGCTATAAGGGCCTCTTTTGAGGCCTCAAGGTCCCTGAGTCGCTTGGGCAGTTCCTCAAGACGGGCCTTTGAGGCCCTTATCTCTGCCTGAAGGGCCTCTGCAATCGTCTCAGCTCCTGCAATCTCAGACTTTAGCTGCTCTACTCGGTCTGATAGTTCCTTATTGTCCTTTTCTAATTGATGCCGATGGGAACGAAGCTCCTTGAGTTCCTTTGTGAGCTCCTTTATCTCAAGGGCAGCCTGACTTTCGGCCTTAGTTGAAAAGATACCCTTAAAAATACCCTTTGACTCGGTCTGCATAGTCTATTGGCTCCTTTTTATTTTTTCTTACTCAAACCACTTAGAAGACCCAAGGCGCCCCCTGCAAAGCCAAAGATCTTGAGCACCAACAGTGCAGGGACTGTGACCTCGGCCACAGATATGGCGACCACGGCACCAATACCCGTAGCAGCGCCCACACCAATACCTGCAGCGGTCTTTGCAGCAATCACACCTGTCCTGTGGACTGCCTCTGAGAGGTTAAAGCCCTTCTTGTCCTTAACAGGGGACACCTCTACAGGTCCTTTAGGTTCAGGCTGTATATCTACCCGTGCGTTGCCCCCTTGTGTGGCAGTCTTTGTGGAATGTCCATTATCACCCATCCCTATATACCTCCTTTGTCTTTGATACCTGACACTACAGATTCAAGCTTACGGACCCTCTCAAGTTCCTGCTTACAGCGGTCGTATTGGGCCTTCAGATGCTCTATCTTTTGTAAGTTGCTCATCCTCTCGCCCCTTAGGGTATTTATCTCTCGGGCACAGATATCAAGCTTTTCCATAGCAACCGATAGTTTCTGCTCCAGATAGGTAATGTCCTTGAGGAGGTCCTGCTTTTCGCTCTGTAGTTCCTCAATCCGTCGCTGGTATTGCACCCGTTCACTCTCTATTGCCTGTGCCTTATCCTTTAAGACCTTTATCTGTGTCTGTGCCTCGTTTCGCTCCTCAATAAGACGGTCAATCTCGGCCTTGAGTTCCCTCTTAGAGGGCATCTCCTCGTTGAGCCTATTGATCGTGGCCTCTAAGTCAGACTTCTCGGCCCTTAGTTGGGCAATAAGTTCCTTAGAGGTCTTGAGGTCGGCCTCAAGGGTGGCATTTATCTTTAGGACGCTCTGTAGCTGGGCGTCCATGTTCTGCATACTGTTAAAGAGGGTCTTTATGGTCTGGGCCACATCGTGGCTGCCTGTGGTATTTTTTAGGTGCTCTAAGACCTTTATCTCAGGCATGTCCCTTACAATGATGTCACCAGCCTCTACAAAACTACAGTCTTCAGAGGGGCTCCAGCCCGCCTCTTCTTTGCCGACCTCAGCACCCTCCAGTGTCCCCTCAATGGCATCGTCACTCATGTTCTTGTCTTGCTCCATTGGTTACTCCTTTGTATAGAATTTGATTTTCATCTCCCTTTCAACCTTCTTCATGGCCTCAGTGAGTTCCTTAAAGGACTTTTCTGCCCAGTTAAACTTTTCCTCCAATGAGTCAAGCTCACTAAACCTCTCCTCTGCATCCTGCTCGCTCAGCCGTATCTTCTGCTTGAGGGTCTCTATCTCCCCCTTGATAAAGTCTATCTTCAGTATGGTAGAGCCGAGGCTTGCTATGTTCTCACCACACTCATTAGACATGATATTGTAAGAGGCAATGATCCTACCCTTTTCGGTCTCAAGGAGGTCTATCTCCGATTTGAGGTTGCTCTCTTCGGTGACAAACTGCACGAGCTGCTTTTTGAGTTCATGGTGCTCAGAGGAGAGGTCCTTTACGACCCTATTTTTCTGAAGGAGTTGGATCTCCAACTCCTTTATCTCTCGCTGCAGTTGAAAGTTTGCCTCCTCAAGGGAGGCGATATCGGCCTTGATCTGCTCCTTCTCACTGAGGAGCTCGGCCTTGTATGCCATAAGGTCTTCGGTCTTTCTCTGCATGACTCGCCTCTTTATCGTTGGGCCTTGAGGATCTTCTCTATGATTTCTGCCTTTGTATAGGTCTCATCACAGTCTATGCCCTTTTCACGGCAGAGTGTAAGGAGCTCGCTCTTGAGTTTGCGCTTGAGTTCCTCTTCGGTGTAACGGTCCTCCTGTGCGTCTTGCTCACCAGAAATGGCCTCAGCCTGAATATCCTCAGATACTGAGACTACCTCTTGGGCCGTTGCCTCACTGCCCTCAAAGGTAGTCTCCACCGCCGATACCTCCTCTGTGGTCACAGAGGCCTCAGGGGCTGTCTCTACAGTATATGCCTCGGTGACCGCCTCCGTAGCAGGTGTCTCCGCCATAGGAGCAGCCACTGTAGCCGTTTCGGTGGTGGTATCTACAACTGTTATTGGTTCTTGGCTAAACTCAGTGGGCTTAAGGTCAGCATGTAGCTCATCTATCTTGCTGAGGCGCTCATTTTGCCACCACTCCTTTAGGTCATCAACGGCCTTTTTGAGTTCACTACCCTTTAAGGTTATGTCAATGTTGATCTCCTGTTGGGTAATTGTCTTGAGGACATCAAGGGCCTTTTGACGGATATCCATGCTATCGTCGGTAAGTGACCTCATCAGTGGTAACACTGCTGAGGTGTCCTTGATATTTGCAAGGGCCGTAACTGCCGCCTTTCTGACAGACTCCTCCTTGTCTTGCAGACACTGTATCAGGCCAGGGACGGAGTCGGCAATATCCTTCCAACCCAGGAAGGTTACGGCGGTGCGGCGGACCTCAGGGTGGTCATCACTGAGGGCATCTATGAGGTATGAGGCGATCTCCTCGTCGCTGCCCATCTTGTAGAGACCCCTAAGGCTACTGATGCGCACCTTGTGATTGGGGCTCTTTGCCACCTCCTTGCAGAGCGTAAGCGTCCTTGGGTCGCCTATATTCGTGAGGGAGTTTATGATCTCTGCAGTAAGGTAGTAGTTGTCAAACTTCACTGCCTCAAGCAGGACATCGGCTGTGACCTTGAGCCCTAACTTGCCGAGCTCTGCTGCTGCAAGGATCCTTACCTCCATCTCATCGTCAAGTAGGTCGTTGGCGATCTTCTTGAATATCTCCTTTTGGCTCTCGGACTCAAAGTCACCATGCCTCAGGGCCTTGTCTATGGCTGCCTTGATGAGGGCATTGACCTGCTCATCAGAGACCCTTTTCTTTGTAGGCCTGACCTTTTCCTTTTTTGCCTCCTCCTTACGCTGTGCCTCTAACTCCGTCATCTCACTGATGCGTGTATTGAGCCTCTGGATCTCCTGCTCGTATTCCCTGACCTTGCCAATGAGTTCTGTGATCTTTTCAGACTCCATCTTCTCGGCACTTGAGCCCTCTTTCCCGATCTCGTAATAGAGCCTCTTGATCTTCTCCTCATACTCGGCTATCTTCTGCCTGAGTTCGTCCTTTTCGGACCTAAAGACCTTCTTTACGCCACCTGCAAGGGTGTCTCTGAGACCACCCAAGACCCCTAAGGGTGCCGAGGCCACCTTGCCAATGGCCCTCGCACCAGTGCCCGCCACCTCAGTAGCCACATCATAGGTCTTTACAATCGTCCTGCCTGCAAAGTTGAGTACCGTTGCTATACCGCCAATGATACCCGTCCTCGTCCTTTCTCCATAAGTTGCCTCTTGCATCTTTTGCCTCCTTTTGTTTTGGTGTTTACAAGAATTTAATACTGACAGAGCTTGTTTACAAACACCCTTAACAGTCTGGGTGTATAATTCCCCTTCCCCATACTCCCTCAAAAGACCCCTATGATTAGCCTTATGGCCACTATAAGCAATAAGCCTGCTATAACAGTCCTAATGGTGGTTGATGACGCCAGTGAGGCCATCTTTGCACCATAGTAGGCGCCGAGTATTACGCCTACACCCAAGAATATTGCGTAATCAAAGTCAATGGCCTTTAGGCCGATAAATACGAGTATCCCAAATAGGCTCGTTATGGTAATGATAAAGTGCGATGTGGCAGCGGCTATATGTATTGGGATACCTATCAAGGTCATCATGGGCACATGAATAAGCCCACCACCAATACCAAAGAGGCCTGAGATGATCCCCACTAAGAAGCTCCCGCCAAGTCCAATTGACATATCTGGGCTATAATGATAAATCTCACCATAGGCGTCTTTTAGCGTCCTTACGGTTGAGGCGGTGGTAGAGTTGGCACATACGAGCTTTAGGTGACTGAGAAAGAACAGACTGTAGGATAGTGCCATCAAGACCGCAGCGAGTAAGAGCGAAAAGACCGTGAGGTTAAAGAACTGTGCCGTCAGAGAGCCCAAAAATACCCCAGGCACCGCAAAGACCGCAAACTTTACACCTAACTCGTAGTCTATCCTCTGCTGGTTTATGTATGAGAATGTCCCTGAGAGGGCATTTAGAAAGACCGCCACCATAGATGTGCCAATGGCATGCAGGGGTGTGAAGTTGTAGAAGATTATCAATACCGGCACATGCAGAAAGCCCCCACCCGCCCCTACCAATGTGCCTATAGCCCCAATGGCTACACCAGTGATTATTACTAATAGGGCTTCAAAGGAACTATCAATCGGCTCATGGGGCGACGGCGACCGCTCCACAGCACAGCCCGTAAGCAAAAGGCACAGGCAGAGACAAGGCAATATGCCTCTTAGGAGACTAATGGCACGGATAAATGAATTACAGGAAGGTCTTTTCGGTACCTTCAAAGGCCCTCCGTATGGCTGTGGTCCATCACTTCGTTACATCCCTAAGGCCGACTTCAGATCCGATACTACGAGGCGATAATCGTCCATGAGCATGTTTAACTCACCATTGACCTTTCTTAAATGGGAGACCATTGGCGTTAGGACCTCTACAAAGACCTCGGCAAACTCTATGTTGGCAGAGACCTCATTGGCCTCCCTCTTGAGCCTCTCTAACTCTGACTTAGAAACACCGATCTGCTCCATAAGGCCCTTTATCGTAGTTTGTGACTGATCCCTAAAGGACTGTTCCGATTGGAGCTCTGCCTCAAGCCCACTTAGCTCAGCCTTCATCTGCCCTATGTGAGCACTGAGCGATTCTGCCTCACTGTCTATCTCTGCCTTCCTCTTCTTTAAGCCCTCTATACGACCCTTTTCAATGCCCAAGAGGTCTGTAAAGAGTGCAGTGACCTTTGTCTTATAGCCCGCAATAGTGGTCATTGCCCCTTGTGGGTCAAAGTCTGAGGGGGTGATGCCCTCTACAATCATGGTCTCTATTAGCCCCCTAAGCCCTTCAAGCCTGTCGTAGCCATGTATTATTGAAGGGAGCATAGTAGGAAAGGCGGACTCTTCAGGGCTACTGAGATAGCCCGATAGGGCACTAAGGGATGCCTCAATCTCTCTGCTCAGGCTCTGGATGTATTCACTTATCCTGCTACCTGAGACCTGCCTTAAGAGGCCCTCTTGCTCTGCGTTTAATTGGAGGAGCTGCCTCTTTTGGTCATCCATATCTGACTGTATTGACAAGAGCCTCTGGTGGAGTTCATCCTTGAAAGCGGACCGCTCTTCGTATTGGGCCCTTAAACCCTCATATCGTCTGCTAATGAGATGGAGGGATTCCCTGAGCGTCTCTGCCTCTACGGCCTTTGTCTTTATCTCCTCTGCCCGCCTCTGCAGCTCTTTAAGGGACTGGAGACGCTGACGCAACTCCTCTTGCTCGGTCCTCAAGGCCTCATAGCGAGTCCTTGCCTCATGTGCCTTTTTTTCGGCCTCAATGAGTTCAGGGGCCAAGGCAGCCACCTTCTTAGATGCCGCAGCTACAAGGTCTCTGAGATAGGCGTTTTCCTCTTGCTGCCTCTTTATCCTTGCCCCAAGGGAGACCTTCCTGTCCTTTATGACAAGGTTCTTTGCGGCCACATTTATAATTTTTAGCATCTCGTCAGTAGTCTTTTTGGACCCTTTCATAGGCTCCCTCCTATCTTTTTGAATAAGCGTATTGTCAGAACTCAACCCCAAAAATGCAACTACAGTGAAGGCAAGACCCTTTTGACTCAGACTTTCCTACCCTTTGGATAAGTAACCTCCAACGCACGGCCTACCTGAAACACTGCCCTCAGAGGGAAGTGGCCCTAACAGCCTTTTTAGCAGCCCTACCTCCCTTTTGCACTTTTGGGTCAACCACCACGACACCATTAAATTTCAGCTACACTGGGCGATTCTTCCTAAACAACCAAGCTTTTACTGCGATAGCGCAGAGGTCAGAAAGTGAGTTAGTAAAAGTGGTTATAGCCATCGGGCTTTCTCACTTCCTGACTATTGCCCTATGTCAATTCCCCGCTTACCGACTTACGCTCCCACATTACCTGAGCAGTTGCCTCAGACCTTGCATCGCCTTTGAGACTGCCTGCACAGTCTCTACAAGCTCTACATTCTGGACATAGAGGGACCTGAACTCTGCCTCGGCCTCATCCCTATTGGAGGTAAGTTGCCTCAATTTAGAGACCTCCTCTGAGGCCCTTGAGACCTCCTCCTTTAGGCCTGCCAATTGGTGCTGTAGTTCCTCAGCCCTTGACTTGTCGTTGGCATTTAAGGCCTTGAGCCTCTCTAAGGCCTCAGCCTTTTCTTTAATGGTCCTCTGCAGGGTCTCTGATTCTGCCCTCAGAGACGGTAATCCTTGCCCCTTTTCGTGCATCTCCTTTAGGAGGCCAAACCTTGCCCCAATAAGGCCAAAGGCATCTGCCACATTGGCGCCAATGGTGGCAGCAAGTTCATTGCACAAGGACTGCACCTCGCTAAGGGTGTTGGGGTCTCCTCTCTTTAGTCCCTCTGCGAGCCTTATTAACCTGTCCTTATAGGCATCGTGGGTGGCATCCCTCTGCCCTAAGAAGGCATCCCTTAGGCCCTTGAGGGCAGAGACCCTCTGAGAGACGCCCCTTATCTGCCCTAAGAGGTCTTGGGTGGCCTTTGACTGTTCCTCAATCCTTGCCTGTCTCTGTTGAATATCCCTTTCAAGGGTTGTGACCTCTGCCTCTAATAGGGGGATGGCCCTGTTTAGTTCATCCCTGTTTTTGATCAATGAGGCAATCTCTTGAGTCAGTCGCTCGTATTCTAAGTCAATCCGATGGGGCTCAAGGTCAATCTTTATAGAGCCTATCTCAGACCTTAATCTCAGGAGTTCCACACCCACCCGGTCTGCAAGGTCTTCAAACTGGGCCTGTTCGGCCTGGAGTGACTTTATACGGAGCTTGCCATCGCCTGCCTGAAGCTGCCTATTGAGCCGTTGGAGTTCGGCCTTAAGGGCCTCTGACTCACGGGTAAGTTCCTCACTCATCCTATTTAATTCCTCCAACTCTTCAACGGCCCTATTATCGTAAGTCGCAAGGGGACGCAATGCCTCTAAGCCAATCTCTTCTGTATCCATATGTCTCTTGTCCTGTATCATCACTCACCCGATGTAAACCTTCTCCAGAGTTCATGTATCTTATTGACCTCAGCCACGGCCTCATCGCGTTCCTTTACCATTTGCTGGTTCTTTTGCCTAAGGCCCGCCACCTCGTCCTCTAACTTCTTGACCGTGAGCTTTATGGCCCCCATCTCGTCAATCTTCTGCTTAAGGGTCGTTATCTCACGCTTATAGGCAATGGCCTCCTGTTCCTTTGCCTTGAGTTTGTCCTGAAACTGCCTAAGCAGGTCCTCTGCCATAGACTTGGCCTCTCTGACCACTGGTGAGCTTGGGCTCCCCTGCTGGATCAGTCTATCAATCTCGGTGACCGATTTGAGGACCCTCTCAAGGAGGGCCTCCTTTTCTGTAGGATCCATTGCCCTGATACTCTCATTAGTTAGCATTTTGCGCTACCCCCTTTTTGTCTTCCGAGTTGTTTTCTGACGGTAACTGCTGACCACTTCCCTTTACACCATGCCTGTTTGCCTCAAGACCAGAACCCAAGACTGAGGAGCTCTGCACATCGGGCACCAATGTCTGGGATGTCTCAAAGACAGGCAGGGGCTTAAACCTGAAAAATATTGTGTTAAATATCACGGCTGGAAAGAGATGTAACCTTGAGTTGTAGTAGTTTGCGATCTGGTTGTATTTGATACGGCTCTCTACGATCTTTGTCTCTGTATCGCTGAGCTCTTTCATAAGCGATGTGTAGGCCTCTGAGGCCTTTAGGGCAGGATAGGCCTCGGCAACGGCCTGAAATTTACTTAACACAGATTTATCGGTGATGCTTGCCCTCTCAAGGGACTTCTCAAGGGTCTTCAGGTTTGCCACCGCGCCCCTGATCTCTGCTATGTGGGCAAATATGTCCTTTTCATAGGCAAGATATATGCTTGCAGCCTTTACAAGATTGGGTATAAGGTCTGCCCTCCTTTGAAGTTGGGCCTCCACATTGGCCTTTTCCTGAAGGGCCAGGTAGGCATTGACGGTAAAGAAGTTGTAGTAATAAATCATGGCCGATACAAAGGCAAGGGCAAGGGCAATCAATGCCACCCTCAGGGCCGTTGACTCAGGCATCCTGACCTTGTTACGTAACAGTTCCTTAAGCTGCTGGCGCCTTACATAGGGCTCACGGCCGCTCGCAATAAGGTCAAGCTCTCGGGCATAGACCTTTCTGATTATCTTATTTAGATCGTTTTGCTCAGCCATTGAACCCTGACTATCCCTTGACCTTTATGTAAGTCGGTCTGCCGTTACGAATTACATCTAAGAGAAAGCCCTCAGTCACATCAAACTTTGGTGCCATTTTTGTAAAGGTCAGTAGGTCTGGTATACTGCGGTTATTGATTGACCTAATCACATCGCCCTTCATTACACCAGCAGCCGCAAGCACACCCCCTGCCTCTGCTACATACACACCTGAAGGTATATAAGCCTGCAAGGTAGGAGGGATTGGGGTAATTTCGGCCCCAAGCCAACCAAACTCCGCAGGCTGTCTTACGGGGGGGACTACGGCCTGAGGTATCCCAACAGGCATCTGTGTAAGATTGACCTGCACCACCTTCCTTGAACCATTGCTGAGAACTGAAAGCTCAACCTTTGAACCGGGCCTTTTAGCTGCTACAAGGGTCTGCATCTCTGCCACATCCTTGACCCTCTTGCCGTCAACCCTGATGATGATGTCTCCCCTCTGTAGCCCTGCCAATCCAGCAGGAGCGCCTGGTATGACATTGTCCACTAAGACACCGCCTGCATGTGGTAGCTTGAATTGCTTTGCTATGACCGAGTCCACATCAATCAGCGTGGCGCCAAGATAGCTGTCGGAGGTTATGGGCGTTTGGGCTGCTATAGGCAAGGGGTTCCTATTTAGGCCCAAGCCAAGTCCAAGCCCCCTGCCACCCCCCTGCCCAGGTGTGGTGCAGAGTTGGGGATGGCAGTCTATGCACTTTCCCCTATATGGGTGTGGCGCTATGATAATCTGGCCATTGGGCAGTTTGTAAGAGTTGCCTGTCTGCCTGCCCTGCCTTGCCCAGGCCGCAAGCTGACCGCCTGCCACATTGGGAGGGGTGCCACCAAAATCTACCACACCACCTACCAGAGCGGCAGCACTGTTAATAGGGATGGCAAATCCAATACCGCTAAAGGTGCCTGAGGGTGAGTAGATGGCAGTATTAATCCCAATGACCTCTCCCCTTAGATTGACTAATGGGCCACCGCTGTTACCCCTATTAATAGGGGTATCGGTCTGTAAAAGTCCCTCATAGGTCCTGCCACCAATGGTTACCGTCCTATTTCGGCTACTTATGATGCCTGTAGTAATAGTATTGTCAAAGCCGAAGGGGCTACCCATTGCCAAAACCATATCACCGGTCCTTACAGCATCGGAGTCACCGAGTATTGCATGTGCGAAGGGTCCACTACCAAGAAGCCTCAAGAGGGCAAGGTCAGTGGCCTTATCTACATTGACCAATTTTAGTGGATAGTCTTGACCACCTCCAGGGCCATACACAGTGCCTTTGAGGGAAGTGGCGTTTTCCACAAGGTGATAGCTGGTAAGGACATAGCCGCTGTCTGAGATTATCACACCAGAGCCCACCCTTGTGTAGTTTGCCACCGGGGCGCCTGCACGGGGAGTGACCGCACCAAAGGCAGGGTTTTGGACTATGACCTCCTGCTCAGGCAGGGTCACTGCCACATCAATACTCACTACCGCAGGTCTCACCATCTCAATGATTGAATGATAGCTGCCCTGCATACTACCTACTACAGGCTGCTGGGTAGCGGTATATAAACTCGGACCTTGCTTGGCCTTGTTCACTGCCTTTATATCGTCTCTGCCTATTATCTTGCTTACAAGCCCACCCTCAAGGTAACTCTCCACTATCACCCATCCAAGGGTAATGAGCCCAAGTATGAGGAGGGTAAAGATCCAGGGCTTGAAGCTCTTGGGACAAGAGGCCTGAATCGTTTGTCCACCAGGATTTTTGGGACTATTTAGTTCATCCATTTTTCACTCCTCAGGCTTATTAAAGTTTGTCGTTCATGGGCTCTTCATCGGACCTCTTTTTAAAGCCTGTAACATCCATCTTGGTCCTAATACCCGTCTTTTTGATACCTGCCATAAGGGCTATAAAACCACCAAAGAGCAATCCAATAGGCAGAATAGCGAGCATAACATCTACCACATACCACCAGTACGACACAAGACCCCACAACCCCATACATATTGCAATAAGACCAAATACAATACTGAACATTTTCCTGTCTCCTCCTTTCTGGTTATATCTTCTTCTCTTCCTTTTCCAATGCCTTTTTGAAGTACTTCACTGCCTCGTCCCTCTGTCCCTTGCTCTCATAGGCAAGACCGAGGCTCTGATAGGCCTTTACAAAGTTAGGGTCTAAGGATATGACCTTTTTGTAGGCCTCAATGGCAAGGTCGTGGTCTCCAATATTGTCGTAAACCAGGCCAATCTTGTAATAGGCCTCTGTGTAGGCAGGGTTCAGTTTTATCGCATCCTTAAGTGCCATCAGGGCCTCAGTGTTCTTGTCATCCATGAAAAAGGCCGTCCCGAGATAGAAGCATATGGTATCTGATGTCCTGTCAATGGAACGGGCCTTTTCAAGGGCCTCAATAGCATCTACGATCAGCCCTACCTTGATGTATATCTTGCCAAGCTCTACAAGGGCCGTCAGGTTTGAGGGCTCTATCTCAAGGAGCCTCCTGTAGGTCTTAATGGCCTTCTCGTAATCACCCTTTTGGGAGAGCTTCTTTGCGGTGTTTAGATATATGTCACGCGCATCCTCTGCCTTGACATCAAAGAAATTGTTATAACTATCGGTTAACCTATCAAGGGTCTGCTTACCCTTGAGGGCCAAGGTCTTTAAGACCAATTTGGCCTCTGTCAGATCCATATTAAATGGCATCGCTCCACACCTCCTATGATTTATGACCTCTTAAAAAGACTGAGTTTCTGTATAGGCACTGCCTTAACAATAGCATCATCTATCCCTTGAACCTCACTTAAGAGGGCAGCCCTAACCCTCCTGGCTATCTGGTGGGTCTCAAGGACAGTTTTATTGCTCAGCACATCAACATCAATACTGACCAGTGACTTCTGCCCCATCTTTCTTGTCCTTATTGACCTCACCCCCTCAACGCCGCTTACGCCCATACATATCCGTCTTAACTCCTCAATATCCTCAGGGTCCATTGAGACATCAATCAGGCCGTGCACGCCGCTCAAGAGCATCTCTACACCGATATGAAAGATAAATATGGAGACCACTATCGCAGCAATCGTATCGGCACTGTGAAAACCCAACTTCGTGCCTATAAGCCCAAGCAGCACTGCCACTGATGTGAGGCTGTCGGCCTTGCTCTCGGCCGCATCGGCAAGCATTGCAGGGCTATTGAGCTGGGTGCCTGCACAGGTATTGGAGTAATACATCAAATAACTGAAGGCAAGGGAGAGCACCGTTGCCACAAGGGCTGCATTACTCGGAATCTTGTGGCTGCCTGTCCTTATGCTTTCTAAGGCGTCCAGTAATATCAAAACCGCACAGATAAATATAAACAAACTTGCGACAATAGAACTCACATACTCCACCTTGCCATAGCCGAAGGGCCTCTTTTTGTCCTTTGGCTTATCTGAATACTTCAGGGCAAGCAAGACAAAGGCAGAGGATATGGCGTCTGCTATGGAATGTATGGAGTCTGCAATCAATCCCTTGCTGCCTGCTAAGGCACCTACAATAAACTTGAAGATGCACATACTGATGTTGCCCACCACACTCCAGCGGGGAGCCATTCGGCCACATTTTAAGCACTCGGCGTATTTCAATTAAGACCCTCCAGTCTAATGCCTCTGGGCTATGAACTCTGCCTTTTTAAAGCCGTAAAGCCTTGCCACAATCCAGTAGGGGAACTTTTCTAGGAACATGTCATACTCACAGGCCGCACGGTTGTATTCCAACCTCGCCTTAAGGACATTGTCCTCGGCCTCCCTGTAGATGTCCATCATGTATCCATAGGGCCCCTTTGACCTTAGCACCGGGGCCTTCATCACCAATATGTCCATTGAGGCTATAAGCCTCTGTATCTCCCCTTCAGTGGCAAGGATCCTCTCAGCACTGGCACCTGTCTTTACGAGCCTTGCGAGTTCTATGAGATAGTGTAAGAGTTTTACCTCAGTAGAGATAAACTCCTCTACAGTCTTTTCGGCATTTATAACCAACTCCTGCCTCCTCTGTTCCTGTGCCATTAAGGCCCCATGGGATATATGGAAAAAGTGCTCCTCGTCAACCATCTTGTTATAGATGAGCTTGGCTGCAATTACAAGGACATGCAGAGTAACTATAAAGCCTATCAAAATGCCCTTTAGGTTCATTCGGTTATCTCTATCACCTCCGAGCTGTTACCCTTAAGGCTCCTCTTTTTCTTTAACCACTCTATTTCCTTCGGGCCTTCCTCAGCAAGGATATTAAAGTATCGCCTCGCCTGATTCCCCACCGTCATGGTAGAAAGGACATTCACTGAGGCCCCAAGGGGTATCCCTAAGAATGGTATTATCTTGTATGAGTTTCCCAAAAGCCGCGGGATCAGTCGGGTCGCCACATCGGTACTTGCCTTTGCAAGGCCTGTCTTTATGTAGCCCTCAGCCATTTCGTCTATGGCACGCCTAAAGGCGCTTGCAGCAATAGTCTTTACGGCCTGCGCAGAGCCCGTAAAGCCCAATATGGCAAGGGTTATGGCCTTTAGCTCCTCCTCGTCCATATCTACCTCATAGGCAACGGATATACCATAGCAGAGCTCTATCTGTATTCTGAGTAGGTAGTATAGGTCAATGGCACTCCCTACCAGCACCGTCCCAACAGTGCCAATCAGAGGGAGTGTGGCAGGTACGCTCGTCAGTCCTCCCATTGCAGCAGTCTTAAAGGCAGCTTTTTTGATAAGCCTGCCACTTACCCTGTACGCCTTAAACATCTTTGGTTGCTCACTGCCATGTTTAAGGTCATGTTCCATTAGCATCAGATGGACCTCAGACCTTATTGAGGGCAGGTATGTGCCCGATATGGTAAGTAGATTGTCAAACCAGCTAAAGTCCTTTGTCATGTCTTCCTTATGCACTATTGCCTCCCTTAGATTAGATCGGTATGTGAGGCTCAAAGACCACATTTGCCCCCTGAATGTCGGGCATCCTCTTTTTGAGAGTCTCCTCTACCTGACGGCTTATCTGATGGCCCCCCTCAAGGGTCAAGCGGTGGTCAACCTTTATAGTCATGTCAACCCATATCTTCTGCCCTACCTTGCGGGCATTTAGTGATGCGACCCTTTTGACCCCAGGCACTATCTGTGCCGTTGACTCTATCTGCCTAACCGTATGTCTATCAAGCGAGGTATCCAACAGGCTCCTTACAGAGTCCTTCATCATAGCAGAGCACAAAAATATGAGGTTCACTGTCTCCATAACCGCCACAAGGGGGTCAACGACATGCCATCCCAAAGTGGTTAGTACCACTGCCCCTGCCACAAAGGCAGAGGATACTGCATCGGAGTGGTTGTGCTTGGCATTTGCAAGCATCGCCGGGCTCTGCAGCCTCTCACCTACACAGTGTAGATAGCCCGAGAGCTTATAATTCGCCACCACCGATATTATGGCCGCCCAAAAGGCTATAAACTTAGGGGGTTGCGTATCTATTCCCTTTATCACCATCCATACATCCCTTACAGAATGGATGAACAGGAAGGTTGTGCCTGCAATAATCAACAGACTAATCAGAAATATGGCCACAAACTCTATCTTCCCGTGCCCATAGGGGTGATTTTCATCAGGCGGTTTGCCTGAGATCTTTATCCCCACATAGACCACAAGGGCAGTGAAAAAGTCCTTAAATGAATACAGAGAGTCGCCTATTACGGCCTTACTGCCACTTAGTATGCCTACAAGCAGTTTAAAAATGGCAAGGGCAAGGTTTGCGAATATGGCCACAAGTCCTGCCCTCTTCTCGCAAGCAGCACACTGGCTGTATGTCAGATTAGCCTGTGACAGTTTGTGCATACACCCCGATTTTCGTGCATCGGCTTCGCACCCCACTTTATGGGTGGTGCCTGAGTTAGTTGGTTATTATTCATGCCAAAGGCCACCGTTTGTGCAGGCGTCTTTGATATGGCATGACACATATCGCAGGGCCCGTAATAACCATGTGGACTTGGGTCTGTAGGGTTTATCATCTGGGCAGCCTCTAATTGGGCAACGCCCAATTCCTCTGTCCACCTTACCTCAAGCCTCTTGTATGAGCCACCCCTATAGACCGTTACTTGGGCCTGTTTTAAGGCCTGCACAGGACGGGTTGCAGCCCTGAAGCTAAAGAGATTAGGTGTAGGTGTATCATTTATAGCCACAATCACATCCTTAGGTAGAAGACCGCTTCGGGCCGCAAGTAGGCTTACCTTATCAACCAATACACCTTTGACCTCTTGAGGTATCCCGTTTTTATTGGCAAGGGCAGGGGTCAGTTCGTTGGCCTCAAGGCCTATCCAGTGGCCTGACTGCAGTACCCTCTCCATCTGATTAAATCCCCCCTGCTGCATTGGTGGGGGATCTCCTATGGGCGGCATGAAGGCACCTTGCAAGGGTTGAGGAGACATATCCATAGGTGTCTTTTGGGTCTCTGGCAACACTGCCTGTCCAATAGGCTGATTGGCCCATTGGGGTGTTGCCTCATTGACAAAGGCCATATTCTGTTGGGTTGGCTGAAATAGCGGTGGCTGGTCGGCCCTGCCGAGCTTGGCCTTTATCCACGCCACTAACCTTGCATAGCCCGAGTTTTGACGCACATTGGCAATGGTTGCATCCTCTTGTTCGGCCGTCATGTTTGTAGGAGGCCCTGCAAAGAGGAAATAGGCCGTAAGCCCTATAATGACTATGACAATGAGATAATTAATGACCTTCCAGAGGGTGTTCACTCGGCTAACCTCCTTCTATAGGCACTTAAGACCAATAGGACATCGGCAATGATAGCCAATAGGCAATAGGGGATATGTGGATTGATAAATTGATTGAGGGAGGGAGTAAAAGTAGTTACAACATTTGTGTGTAAGCTTGTGTTTTTGTTGTTGGGGGGGGTAATAGTAAGGCTCTAGGCGTGAGGAAGATAATGCAGCTTGCCCTCAATGACTGAGGCTTTTGGATAATACGCACCTTTTTCACCTACTTAGTCAGAGTCTAATTCATAGGACCAGAAATACATAATGTCCTTGTCTAAGAGATATTTTTCTACTGTTGGGTGGAGGTCATGGGCCACAACGAGCAGTATCCTATTTTCACACCCCTTTGTCTGGCAGAGCTTGTCAGTGATTCTTACAAAACGATCAATCTCCTTCTTTGAGGGTCTTGTCTTACATTCACCGAATATTAGTATATCTTTTCCATCCCTCTGAGCAGTCCCAAAGATATTTACTTGATAGCCGTTAATATAACACCTCTTGAGCCGTTGCTTTACATGGATGCCACGATTAGCAAGCAGCTTTGGAAGGGCACGGTAGGCATTATTCTCAAGGGAGTATCCTACAGAGTCAGAAATGCCCTCAAGGCGCTCCTCTATGATATCAACTCGTTTTATGAGGGCACTTAGATTCTGCTCTGTCTGCCTTTGGGCCTCTGTGAGCTCGGCCAATTTCTGCTCGGTGTGTCTTTGGGCCTCTGTGAGCTCAGCCAATTTCTGGTCGGTGTGTCTTTGGGCCTCTGTGAGCTCAGCCAATTTCTGGTCGGTGTGTCTTTGGGCCTCTGTGAGCTCAATTATCGCCTGTTCAAGGCGGTCTATCCGCCCCTCACTCCTCTTCTGGGCCTCTGTGAGCTCGGCCAATTTCTGCTCTGTCTGTCTTTGGGCCTCTGTGAGCTCAATTATCGCCTGTTCAAGGCGGTCTATCCGCCCCTCACTCCTCTTCTGGGCCTCTGTGAGCTCAGCCAATCTCTGCTCGGTATGTCTCTGGGCCTCTGTGAGCTCAATTATCGCCTGTTCAAGGCGGTCTATCCGCCCCTCACTCCTCTTCTGGGCCTCAACCAATTCAGATACTGCAGCCTTTAGTTCATTAAAGTCCTGCCGAGTCGCCATTTGTTGAATATCGGTGTATATGTGTGTGAGTATTCCCGTGAGGGTCTTCGCAGTCTTGTCGTCAAGGGTAGAGGCAATAGCCTCATATATGCCAAAGGTATCAATAATCATCTTATGAGGATCCTTATGACCTCTGCAAGATTGGGGTTCATTAAGGTCATACCGATAATGACCAGTATAATTAGAGACCTCACATAGGCCTTGAACACTTTTACCTTACTAAGGGGCTTTGTATCAAGGATTTCTCTCTTTGCCTCTTCCATAATCTCGTCACCAGCGACCCCTACAACACGGGCACAATTATCGGCCTTAGCGGTTGTCTTTATCCATTTCATCCAAGATGGTATCGGAAAGGGTCCTATCTAAGGCGTATGCCTTCGTAACGCTCATCATTAATTATCCCTACTGATTATGATGTCAGGGTGTTCCTCAACTTGTTCATCAAAGCATCTACAAGTTCGGGGTCCTGCCGCTTTATTACTTCATACAGCAGGGCGCTTACAAAGACACCCATAAAGATGCTGATCATTATCTTGGCCATTTATACCCCCTTTTTAGTTATGCTGCTCTGCAGACTGGGTAGTAGCAGCCACTGTAGGACAGCAACAGGAACTAATAAGCCCTTCACGCTCCTGTATCAGGGCCTTCAACTTGGTCTCTACCCCATCAAGCTGTCTAAGGAGTTCACTAAGGATACCGTCTTCAGTGAAGGCACTGTTCTCTTTGCTAAGCTGGGTGGTCCGTAGGCCAATGTTGTTGAGTAATGTCTCTTTTTTCCTTGACAATTGCTTTATGTCGTAAGTAAGGACCACACCTCTGGCAGAGGACTTTGCACACTGGACTACCTCCTCTAAGAGGTCTGCAAAATAATCTCCTACATGCTCAATCTTATACCTAAAATCCCTTTCCATGACTACCTCCTTTTTTTGAATATTGAATTTAAACTATTACCCATCTTTCTTTTTTAACTTGCCCTTCATCTTGCTAAATACAAACGCGCCGATTAATCCAAGACATACACCCAAAAGCATGCTCCCCAATATTAAGGCGCTCAATGATATGTGTATTGGTGAGCCTAAGATCATCTTCATAGGCACAGGATGGCTATTTTGGTCTAAAAAGACCAGTATTATGAAGATAAGCAATATAGAGGGTAGAATGAGTTGTTTTCCGCTCATCAAGGCACCTATTTTTTCTTGTCCTGTTTGGCAGGGTCCTTTGACTTCTCGTGCTCCACTACCTTGCTCTTTACCTGATGCCAGTATTCTTCAGGCATGTCCTTGCATAACATTAAGGCACCATTTGCCCCTGCGTAAAGGGGCTCTTCCACCTTTGTCACCTTACCATAGCCGAGGTGCTCCTTCATATAGTTTTCAATCTCCTGCTTAAGCCCTACAATCTGACTGCCGCCGCCGGCAAGTATCACATTATTCTTGAGGTCCTCTTGAAACTCGGGATCAAAGGTGGAGACCAGGTGTCTTATCCCTTCAACGATCTCAGGCACTATTGACCTACAGGCGGCCTTTAACTCTTCGGTGACATCAAACCTAACGGGCTTGCCCTTTACAGGTAGTTCAATAAAGATGCTATCACCATGTTTTGTGATGGTAGAGTTCTCCTCCTTTATCTTCTTGACCATATTGACCGTGAAGTTTGCCTCCTTGTATTTCTTCTTTAGGAGCTCATAAAACTGCTGGTCTATGTAGTCACCAGCCTTTGTGGTAGTGATCTGATCCTCCTCCGTAGGCATAGTGCCATGCATCCTACAGAGGTCTACAGTACCTGCACCAATATCAATAATCAGGGCATTGGTAAGGAGCTTAAGGCCGTAGGCAACGGCAAAGGGCTCTGAGACTATCATCACATCATCAAGGACATCCTTTGCTATATCAAGCAGGGCCTTCTTGTTTTTCCTGCTTGCAAGTGCCGGAGCACCGAGGACACCCCTAAGGGTCAAATCCTTCCTCTCATAGGGCTCTTCATCAAGCACAAGGCTGATTAACCTCTTGAGCAACTCCCTTGCGGTGTTAATAGAGCGCTTATACTCTGGTGAGTTTTCATCCATATCCTGAGAGATCTTGAGCATACCCTTGTCAAAAGGGCGGTATAGGTCAAGAGACATCCTGTGTTTGAGGGCCTCATCACCAAAGACAATGTCCTTACCCAAGAGCTTCACTGAGACCGCATCTTTAGGATAGCCAACTATACTCGGCAAAAAGGTCCGCACGCCATTGTCAGCTGCCACTACACTCCGTGAGGTGCCGAGGTCAATCCCAATATTAATGATACTCTTCACTATTGAATATCCCCCTCTTAGTTTTCTTACCTATGGTCATGCCGTCTTGTTTTCATCCTCCTCTTTAAGGAGGTCAATATTTTCGCTCACAATTATCCTAAGCAACATGAGTTTGTCTTCAGTGAGCTTTTTGCCCTTGACCTCAAGACCACCATCTTTGGCTGCCACTATGCCGTGCCTCTCAAGGTACTGCAGCCTCTCTTCTATCTTCTCAAGGGCCTCCTTGAGTGCTGCAGAGTCCTCAAGCCTGTAAAGCCGCCTCTCAATCGTATCAAGCCTCTTGGACATATCAGAGAGCTCTTTATACAGGAACCTCTTTGCACTACTCCTATAAAGGCCCTTGACCTTCTCAAAGATAGGCAAAACGGCCCTCTCAATAGGCCTTAACAATACACCACCACCCCTCCTTAGGTATCCGTAAAGCACAAGACCAGCAAACTGTAAGGTTGCACAAGAGTAATCCAGGGTCATTGTTAGTGACTGTGCGCCCCCAGCCGATACCCTATCCAATTTGCCCACATTGAACTTTGCCATCCTGTCTCCTTTTGAGGCTATATTTAACACCCGCAGTGGCTTACATTATAATACTATCTCCCTTTTCCTTCAAGGTCTCCCTTAAGTAGGTCTAAGGAGAGCTTGGCAATATTAAGGCCCTTTGGCTTATTACCACCCACAAGTCTTTTAAAGGGGGCAAAAAGTATCTCGCCAACACCACTCTTGGTGGCCCTCTCATACTCCTGATACCGTCGGAGCATCTTGAGTTCAAGGATTGTCAGGTGATATACCACCTCCTTGCTCATCCTGAGGGCCTCATCAAAATCCACTTGTGCCTGAGCCATTTGGTGGGGGCTTAGCTTGGGCCCCTTTAGCCACTTTATCACATTGTCTGCTGCAAGGTGGAAGGCCTTGTGGGTCCTCTCAAGCATCTCTATCTCTGGTATCTCCTCATATGTCCTTAGTCCCTCTCCGTATAGCCATACGCCAAGTTCACACTCATTGTATGTACGGAGATTCACATTGCTCGTGCCCTTTTGCATGGCCATCTCAAGCTGATACATCCATTCCACATGGGTCAAACGGGCTATCATGATATCAATCATCGCACCACACCTCCTCAGGTTAGTACATAGGGAAATCTAAATATGTAATTATCAAAAAAATAAATCTGTAACAATGGCTACTACTTTATGTAACAACTGTGGCTCATGTCAATAAAATAAGCCAAGCCAAAAACAGAGAGAGTTCACCCATTAAATCCCCTTTCCTTGTAGGGGGTAACCTCAGTGCAGAATTATTCTTATCCATCTCTCCTCAAGGGAGAGGGAACAACCTCTGAATCAGGATTTGGGATATTTACCACAGCACAGTGATTTGTAATATAATATTGTTGTGCAGTGAACTTTTTAGAAATACTGGAGGTGTAAAGTGGGTGTAAATTTTGTGATCTACATAGAAAATGTTGCCCAAAGGACACAGGAGGAGATAGACTCAGAATTGGGTCAGACTGTGTGGGACGATGGTACCGTCATAGAGAATCGTTGGGCACTTGCCCGTTATCAGGGGAAGGAATATGCGGAGTGGCTATCTACCCCTCGCTTTTTTATAAAAGAGGAAGAACCCGAACGATGGGAGGCCATGAGGAAGTATCTGGTAAGGGCAATGAATTTCTTTGGTGCAAGTGAGGTCCTTGAGAGCAACGATGTAGCCTGTTATGGCCTTCCACCCGAAGATGTACCAGAAGAGGAGGCAGAACCTGGTTATCACCTACCACCGCCTGTATACGATGATTATCTTAAAGAGCCAGATTATAAAAAGATGCCCGAGCTCAAAGAGATTAAAGAACTATATGGGCTTAAATGGTAGTGGCTAAGGGGCTTCTGTAAACACCAATAATATTAATCCTCAGCACAACTACAGCACTGACAGGCCACACCCCTTGCCTTCTGAAATGCCTCTCTCCCTTCCCTTAAAGAGAAGAGGGCTATGCCAATGGCGCCAATACTGTCAATACCTCCAACGCCTGTAATCTCATAACCTATACTGGATGTAAAGAGTATTGCCGACAGATACATACACACCCTTGTGCAGTTTGCATCGGCTATAATGGACTGCGAATTTAGGGCCCTACCGACCTTGAGTTTATAATGTATCAAGAGCCACATAGTTAGTATTGACACCAGAGAGATGACGATGCCCCATAATGTTGTTTCAGGCTTGTTGCCTTGATATATGTTTATAGTAGCAGTGAGTATTAGTCCGATGGCAAGTAGATAAAAGGCCGTGCCTGTAATCCTTAGTGCCAATGACTCAAATTTATCGGGATTAACCTCTCCATTAGCCCTTTGCCTCAGGAGCATGTGCAATATTCCTATGCCTGACAATACCTCCACAAAAGAGTCAAGGCCAAAGCCAAAGAGGGCGAGGGTATCATCATCAAGGCCAAAATAGACCGACACAATGCCCTCAAGGATATTATAGGCAATCGTAATGACTGAAAGATAAAAGGCCTTTCTATGTAGCCTCTCTCTATCGTTAGGTATTGATAAGGTAATCAGCAATTATGCCCTATTTATTGTGCAATAGTCCACAGTATGAGGGCCTAAACAGGCTTATGACTTGAGCCTTAAAGTCATACTACCGAACTATAGGCTCTCGCAGCAAGTCACTGTCGCTCTGTCTCAGTACAATATGGGACTTGGGAAGCCTACCCCCCAAATCCCAAAAGACTCCCTCCCTGATATATCACATATGCCATAAGCCATGCTACAAGCATCTGATAAACAAAGGCAAGGCCAAACCACTTCCATGTGCCAAACTCTTGCCTCAATGCAATCCCTACTACCATACAGGGCATATATAAAAGCACAAATGCCATAAAGGCATAGGCAGATAGTGGTGAAAACTGCGATTGTATTATAGCCTTAAGCCCAGTAGGCCCATCCTCCTCTTCGGCCTTTAGGCTAGTAACCATAAGGCTACTGAAGACATTCACCACTGCATCCTTGAAAGCAGCCAAAAGGCCTAAAAATAGCTCCTTTATGTCTTCACCGATAGAGGGTCTATCCCCTGTATCAGTGACATCGGTTGCGTAAATCTCTCCCATAGTGCTAACTATTATCTCTTTTGCAATCACCCCTGTGATCAAGGCCGACGCAGCCTCCCACTTACCAAAACCCAGTGGCTCAAAGATAGGTGCAATGGCCTGTCCTGCCAGGCCTAAGAGGGAGTCCCTTTTGTGCTCTACGCCCCAAGGCGTGTTTAGCAAAAACCACACAAGTATAGAGACCGCAAGGATGTAAGTCCCAGCCTTGATGAGAAAGTGTTTGCCCTTTTCCCAAGTGTGGACTAAGAGGTTCTTCATTGAGGGCATACGGTATGGTGGGAGTTCCATGATAAAGACCGGTGACTCACCCTTAAAAAGTAGCCTTTTAAAGACAAGGCCTGTGAGTATGGCCACAACAATGCCCAACAAATAGAGGCTCCACAGTACAGTGCCTGCCTGCTCAGCAAAAAAGACACCAACAAAGAGCACATACACCGGCAGCCTTGCCCCACAAGACATAAATGGCACAAGCAGTGCAGTCAGTGCCTTGTCTTTAGGGTTCTCAAGGGTCCTTGTGGCATATATGGCAGGGACATTACAGCCAAACCCAAGGAGCATTGGGATAAATGACTTGCCGTGTAGCCCGATGCTGTGCATTGCCCTATCCATCACAAAGGCAGCCCTCGCCATATATCCGCTACCTTCTAAAAAGGTAATAAAGAACATCATTACAAAGATCACAGGCACAAAGGTAAGCACCATGCCTACACCAGCAATAACACCGTCTGTGATAAGTGAAACTACCCATTGGGGCAAACCAACTGTGGTCAGCACCGTTTCGGCAATCCTCTTTATAGGCCCTGTAGAGGCCTTGTCAAACCAGTCTGATAGTGGTTGAGATATGTCAAAGGTCAGTTTAAATACAAGCCACATAGCCGCAAGAAAGACAGGGATACCGAGGTAACGGTTTAGTGCCACCCTATCTATACGCTCTGTCAGGTCTGCCCTCTCTACAGGGGGTCTCTTTAAGACCTCTCGGGCCAATCCAGAGGCAAGGGCATATCTTGCCTCCGATAGGTAGGCCTCAAGGTCTTCGTTGTGTAACAACTTTATGTGGGTTACCTTCACATCAATAGGGCACTTGTCATAGGGAAAGTGTTCCAATACAAGAGGGTCAGACTCAATCAGTTTGTAGCTAAGCCATCTCAAGGGATAACGAGTTACCACATCAGGGCAGTTTTCTGTTAGATATCTCTCAATGGCCAAGACGGCCTCATTGATGTCTTCGCCGTAATTGAGGTGATGATGTTTATAGTCAAGCCTAAATTCAGCCAACTTGATGGCACTTGCCAGAAGTTCTTCAAGACCCTCTCTTTTAGTGGCCACTGTTGGTATTACAGGGCAATTGAGGGCCTCAGAAAGGGCCTTGATATCAAATTCATAGCCCTTTGCCCTTGCCTCATCAAAGATATTAAGGGCGATGACCACAGGGAGCCCAATCTCAAGGAGCTGAATAGTGAGATACAGGTTGCGCTCAAGGTTCGTGCTATCTACCACATTGATAATCACATCGGGCCTCTCTGTAATGAGATAGTCCCTCGCTATGACCTCTTCTTGGCTGTAAGGGCTGAGGCTATATGTGCCCGGCAAGTCAACAAGCCTTACAGTGCGGCCCTTAAAGTCAAATGTGGCCTCCTTCTTTTCTACAGTTACCCCTGGCCAGTTACCTACATGCAGCCTTGAGCCGGCAATGGCGTTGATGAGGGTGGATTTTCCTGAGTTTGGGTTGCCTGCAACGGCTATAGTTATTGTCCCTTGAAGTTGCCCTGTCTTTGCGGTCTTATGGGCAGCCTGTAAAGTGGTCATTTGTTTACCTCCACCTCTATGCCCTGAGCCTCTCTTTTTCTCAAAGACAGTTTGTATCCCTTTATTGTTACCTCAATTGGGTCGCCCATTGGCGCCACCTTTTCAACCTTAATTGCCTCACCAGAAAGCACTCCCATATCCATCAGACGCTTTTTTAAGGCCCCAA
>Ga0308419_1000465_pt1 | contig 29496 bp, 17 predicted proteins | sample HotsprSampleMS50_FD_203674 | JGI IMG/M metagenome (GOLD analysis project Ga0308419, IMG submission 203674) | Hot spring phototrophic mat microbial communities from Mushroom Spring, Yellowstone National Park, Wyoming, United States - 20090730_MS50 ... | reverse complement strand
TATTAAGAATTTTTACTGATTTGATTGGAATGCCTGCAGAAGCACTTCCAATGGCTTTAATGAGACCTCTTTCTGGTAGCGGCTCATTGGGGATAATGGCTGAAATTATGTCAGTTTATGGACCTGATTCTTTTATTGGTATTTTAGTTTCAACTTTTTATGGAAGTACAGAAACTACTTTTTATGTATTATCTGTTTATTTTGGTGCAGTAAATATAAAAAATACTCGTTATGCTCTTCCAGTTGGATTACTAGCAGATATAGCAGGAATTTTAGCAGCTCTATTTATAGTTAGTTTGCTTTATGGTTAATAACAAAATTTTTATAACCAGTGATATTCCTGAAATAGGTATCAACCTTCTTAAAAATAAAGGCTATAAAATACAAATACATAACTCCACCAATTCAATTACTAAAGAAAAGTTAGTTAAATCTGCTAAAGATTCAGCTGCGTTGATTACTTTATTGTCAGATAAAATTGATAAAGAAATAATTGATAAATTACCAAATTTAAAGATTATTGCTAATTACGCCGCAGGCTTTAATAATATCGACATTAAATATGCTAAAGAAAAAGGAATAATTGTTACAAATACTCCAGATGTTCTAACTGACTCTACTGCCGATTTAACTGTGAGTTTGATCTTAGCCTGTGCAAGAAGAATATTGGAAGGAGTTGAATTAGTTAATAAAAATAAATTCAAAGGTTGGCAGCCAAAACTCTTATTGGGTTTTGAGTTAAGAGATAAAATTGTTGGTATTATTGGAATGGGAAGAATTGGCTTTGCTGTTGCATATAGATTAAAATCTTTTGGTTGTAAAATAATCTATTATTCTAAAAGTATAAATAGAATAGCAGAGAAATCCATAAATGCAAAGAGAGTTTCATTAAACGAATTGATGAAGAAATCAGATATAATATCATTACATATACCTCTCAATGAAAAGACTAAAAATTTAATAAATAAAGAAAAACTTGAACTTATGAAGAAAGAGGCAATTCTGATTAACACTGCTCGTGGTGAAGTATTAGATGAGAATCATTTAATTCAAATGCTTAAAGTTAATAGGATCTTTGCTGCAGGTTTTGATGTATATCATAATGAACCAAAAATTAATCAAGAGCTATTAAAATTAAATAATGTTGTACTACTACCACACATTGGAAGTGCTACAATTGAAGCTCGCAATAGAATGTCAATTCTCGTTGCTAAAAATGTTATTGCTGTTCTCTCTGGTAAAAAGCCATTAACACAAGTAAATTAAAATAATAGTTATATTTGAGTAATAAAAATGGAATAACTATGAGATATGGAATACCCAAAGAAACTTTATTTGAGGAAAAACGAGTTGGTTTAACTCCCGCAGGAGTTGACGCACTTGTAAGGGCTGGTCACACTGTTTATGTTGAAACCACAGCCGGTGAGGGAAGTCATTTTACTGACGAAGAATATAGAAAGGTTGGAGCTCAAATAGTTTATTCTACTGAAGAAGCCTATAAACGTTCTGAAGTAATAGTTAAAGTGGCTCCTCTTTCGGAAGCAGAATGTGATATGTTACAGGAAGCTCAAATTGTTTTTTCATTTTTACATCTTGCCGTTGGTAAAAGAAAAGTGCTTGATACACTTCTTCAAAAAAAAATTACAGCAATTGGATATGAATTAATTGAACAAGATGGAAAACTACCAGTTTTGCATTCAATGAGTGAGATTGCAGGTCAGCTTGCTATTCAAGTTGCAGAAAGACAATTAGAAACTTTCTCAAAAGGGGGGCGCGGAATTCTTTTAGGTGGAATTACTGGAGTTGCACCAGCCGCAGTTGTTATTTTAGGTGCGGGAGTTGTGGGTGTCTCTGCTGCTTTAGCTGCATTAGGTCGTGGTGCTCAAGTTATTTTGCTCGATAAAGATGTAAATCGTTTAAGACAAATTGAACTGGAATTTAGAAAACGAATTACTACAGTTGTTGCTAATCCTTATACAATTTCAAGAGGTGCTAAATTTGCTGATGTTTTAATTGGTGCTGTTCTAATCAAAGGTGAGAAAGCACCACATTTAGTTACTGAAGAAATGGTAAAACAAATGAAAAAAGGTGCAGTTATCGTTGATGTTTCAATCGATCAAGGTGGATGTGTTGAAACAAGCCATGTTACAACTCTTTCAGACCCTGTTTATCTTATGCACGATGTTATTCATTATTGTGTCCCTAATATGCCAGCATTAGTATCACGAACTGCAAGTTACGGACTTAATAATGCTGCATTAAATTATTTGCTTGCAATAGGTGAAGATGGACTTACGTCTGCTCTAATGGCTGATCAAGGTCTTGCTAAGGGTGTCTGTACTCATAATGGATATTGTTCAAATGAATCCGTTGCACATAACTTTAATATAGAATATAGAAGATTACATTTGTTCTCTACTAATTGATAAAACAATGAGTTAAAAATGATAACACAAAATGAAATTACCTCAAAACATTCAATACCAACTAATATTTTAAGAATATTTAATAGTAAGTTGGTTTCAGCTGATGAAGCAGTAAAATCTATAAAATCCGGCGATAATATTGTTGTCCAACCAGGATGTGCTTGCCCAATGGAGATTGTCAGAGCAATGGTTAGAAGAAAAGACGAACTTGAAAATGTTACTATTTTTCATATTCTGATAGTTGGTGATTTGCCTTATTTACATCCCGGAATGGAAAAACATTTCAAACACAAAGCGTTCTTTATTGGTTCGAATTCAAGGCAAGCTGTAAATGATGGTAAAGCTGAATTCATACCAATATTTCTTTCTGAAGTTCCATTATTATTCAAAAAGAACTTGATAAAATCAGATGTTGCTTTAATCCATGTTTCGCCTCCAGATGAACACGGATTCTGTAGCTATGGCGTTGATGTAGGAACAATTAAAACTCCAGCTGAACGCTCAAAAATCATAATTGCTCAAGTAAATAAAAATATGCCAAGAACATTGGGAGATAGCTTTATTCATATAAATAAAATAACTTACATAGTTGAACATGATGAACCTATTTATGAACTTCCGCAAGTTGATCCAAATACTTCGAAAGAAGAACTGGAAGTGTTTGATAAAATCGGTAAATATGTCTCAAGTCTTATTGAAGATGGCTCTACCTTACAGATGGGTATTGGTGCTATTCCAGATTCAGTTATGAGATATCTTCGTGATAAAAAAGATCTCGGTATTCATACAGAAATGTTTTCCGATGGAATTATTGAATTGGTTGAAAATGGTATTATAAATGGTGAAAAAAAAACTTTACATCCAGGAAAGATTATAGCAGGATTTGTATTAGGAACAAAGAAAGTTTATAATTTCATAAACAATAATCCAATATTTGAATTTCATCCACAAGAATATGTAAATGATCCTTTTGTCATTGCAAAAAACAATAAGATGGTTGCAATAAATTCAGCCATTGAAGTAGATTTAACTGGGCAGGTATGTGCAGATTCAATAGGGACAAAATTTTATAGTGGTATTGGTGGGCAGGTAGATTTTATCAGAGGTGCTGCTCGCTCAGAAGGCGGAAAGCCAATAATTGCTTTGCCCTCATCAACAAAGAATAATACCATATCTCGAATAGTTCCGACTTTAAAAACAGGCGCTGGTGTTGTAACATCAAGGGGAGATGTTCATTATGTTGTAACTGAATATGGAATTGCTAACCTTTATGGTAAATCGATTCAAGAAAGAGCAAGGGCATTGATAAATATTGCTCATCCTAATTTTAGAGGTGAGTTAGAGAGATACGCTAAAGAGACTTTTCATATATAGTTATGGTTGCCGTTATTGGCGATATTCACGGTTGTTTCCACACACTTGTAAAACTTGTCGAACAATTAGAAAGATATTATCCTAATGTTCCTATTTATTCTGTTGGAGATTTGGTAGATAGGGGGAATTTTAGTTTTGAAGTAGTAGATTTCTTCATTAAGAAAAAAATCTTTTTTACCCCTGGCAATCATGATATGATGTTTTATGACCATTTCTTAAATCCGCACTCAATAAATGCACTCTCATGGTTTAGTAATGGGGCTGGCTCTACACTTAAATCTTATCAGAATAGGTTGAATAAATTAGATGAACACTTAAATTATATAAATTCAATGCCACTTTTTTTTAATAATGAAGACTGTTTTATTTCTCACGCTGGTGTCTCTTACCGTTATGCCAATTTAATTGATGATTCTATTATTAATGATGATGTTAAACTTTTTGAAATTCTATCAAAAAATCTTGAAGATGAATTCGGAATTTTATGGTGTAGAGAAAACTTAATGAATTTGGGTAAGTTACAGGTTTTAGGACATACTCGTATGATAGAACCTAAATATGATTCGATATCAAATTCAATTTATATTGATTGTGGTGCAGTAAGTGGTAATAAATTAGTTGCTGTAATTGTAGAAAAAAGTAAAGTTATTGAATATTTGTGGACAAGAACAGAATTGATTGATATATTGTAAAATCTAATCAAATTGATAGATATTTTTTATATCATCATAACTTATTGTGGTCAATTCAGTATCTGATACATTTGAAAGCTTACTTAATCTATCTTCTTGTTGTTTGATTGCTTTAAATAGCAATTCAAATATTGCTTTGGTGTTAAGAAAATTTACATCACGTTTTTCATAAACATTAGAAAATATCTCTAAAAGTAGTTGCCAAGCACCTTCATCTAATTTATAACCATATTGTTGAGTGAATCCAAAAGCAATTTCCAGCATTTCTCTTGGTGTGTAATCATCAAATATAAACTCATTAGAAAATAAAATTCTTAATTCATTATGTTTATCTAATGTCAGGTTAATCCCTACTTTTGTATCAGAAAGAACTAACACAAACTTATCTTTATTTTCTTTTAGAATAGAGAAAATTCTTGAAATAGTTTCTCTTATTATTATATCCTCAGAATAAACTAAAGATGATGAATTTTCAATGAATAATAATTTACCTTCAAAAATTTGAATTAAGTTTTTTTCATTAGTAAACGATGAAATAGATATACTATCAATCTCTATTACCTCAGCATAATTAAGAATTCTAAGCTCTTTTAAAATTCCTGCATAGATTTTTGCAATAGTTGTTTTTCCAGTGTAATGATTTCCGATGAATAATCCATGATATGATTTTGGAATGACACTAAGCCCTCTTTCTCTTCGAATGGACGCTAATTTTTCACTGTTGATAATGTTTTGAATTTTTCCTTTAATTTTTGTTAAACCTACTAATTTGTTAAGATCATCCAAGTATTTTTTTATTGAAGTAGATTGATCATCTTCTATGGTATCCTGATAAATTATTTGAGATTCAATAATTTCTTTTACTACATTCTCAGTTATGGTTGATACGACATCAGGTGTTCTTTTTTCTTTTGGGATTTCTGAAATTTTAAGTAAGTGCTTTCGTTGAAGTGAGTCTGTTATATATTTTACTAAATGTAAGTTTTGTGGAAATTGATTTTTAAGCTTGCAAGCGTTTTCAATGTAATTGATAATTATATTAATCGATTCATTATTCAAAGTAAGGTTTTTCTTTTCCAAAGATAATTTAATCAGCTCCAACAACTCATTTGTTGAATAATCATCGAACTCAATTGTTTTATTGAATACAGACTTTAATATTGAAAATTCTTTTGGATAGTGGAAAAGAAATTCATTACTAATATCTGCTATGATGACAAGCTTTTCATTTTTATTTAGTAATTTTTTGTAAAAATTTTCAACAAATTCATTTGATAAATCTGTTCGGTAATGAATAGTATCAAAGAGAATATCAAAACCAGAGATGAACAATACTCCCCCTGATGCTCTATCAAAAACTTTTGACATTTTTTCAAGTGATTGTTCAAGGGTATTTCCTATTAATGAATGATGTTCAACATCAGTAAAACGATTTTTATTTATAGAACCTAAATTGAATAATAAGTCAGTTAAAGATTTAGCAGCGGTTTTTTTTCCCGTACCAGATTGTCCAGCAAATAAAAAATTATAGTTAAATTTATCGGAGATATCTTCCCCTTCTTCAATATAATATTTAGCTAGTTTAACAATTTCATCAGCTTCTCGTTTGAAATTAGAAAGTCCAATTAATTTTTCAATTTCACTTAGAGATTTATTTAAATTTTCAATTTCTATACTTTTTTTATTTTTGTCAATTAGAGTAATACCAAAAGCATTTTTAATATCATCTAAAGTAATAACATTTAAAGAAAAATTTTCTTTATCTGATTCTGTCGCATTTTGAAACCTTTTGCCAATCTGAATTTTAGTTTCGCTGAAGATTTTTCGAGCTAATCTTGCATTACCAAAAGTTTCATCTCGGTTTTCGAATATTTCTATAAACTTTTTTAGTAAAAATTTTTCAGCGTCATCGGATAAAAAGTACTCTTCTCTTTTAGCAAAAAATTTGAAAATTTCTAATAATTCATCGGGTTGATAATCTTCAAAGATAAAAGTATGTGTAAATCTTGATTGCAAACCCGGATTGGAATCAACAAAATCTTTCATTGGTCCTGGGTATCCTGCAGCAATAACAACAAATTTCCCTCTCAAATCCTCCATCCTCTTAAGTAGAATGTCAATTGCTTCCTGACCGAAATCAGATGAAATACCAGGTTTTTTTAGAGTATAGGCTTCATCAATAAATAAAATTCCTCCTAAAGCATCAGTAATTATTTTATCAGTCTTGACAGCAGTCTCACCAATGTATTGTCCAACTAAACCTGACCTATCTACCTCTACAACGTGTCCATTTTCCAGAATTCCCATTGCTTTGAAAATTTTGCCAAGCAATCTCGCAATAGTAGTTTTTCCTGTCCCTGGATTTCCTAGAAAAATGCAATGTAATTCTAATTGCTCTTCAGTTTTAATTCCTTTTTTCTTTCTTTCATTTATGAAATTGATATAAGTAATGAAATCAATAAGAGATTGTTTTAATGAGGCTAAACCGATATAACTATGTAACTCATCTAGTAAATCTTTTAATGTTTCTTCTGATTTTCCTTTTTGCTGATAAGCTTCAACTTGCGTAGGTTGTTGGGTTTGTTGTTTATTAAAAGTGTAATTATCAGAAGTTTTAGGAATTTCTTCGGTATTTACAATTTCATTTTCACTGATTAAAAAACTTTTTGAAAATAAAACATTCCCATCAATAAATGTATCTAATCTTCCATTGCCTTGTTTCCAGAATTTGAATTTTTCACTTCCCCAACTTTGAACAATTTCAATCATATCCCATCTTTTATCTAATTCAATTTCAAACTTATTCCTACCACACTCTGTATCATTTAGATACCAGATACACAAGCCACTAACCTTTTTATTTTCTATCTTATAAAATGGGTTTTTAATTATTATCTCAACAGCAACATAATCAAGATTACTCTCATCAAATTGTGTTAAATACTTTCTTTTACCTGAGTTGATATTTTCACTAAGGTTAAAAAATCGCGCTGAAATTAATTTTATAGGAGGTTCAATGATTTCTTTATCATCAGAAATATACGCATTGTCGGTTTTGGAGTATTCTTCTTTGTGGGTTATTATAGTATTTAGTTTTTTCAGAACTATTTCGAATTGATCATAATTTTTAACTACTTCATCTAAATTATCAAGCTTTTTTTGAGCTTCCAATATTCTGAATGAGTCTACAAGAGATATGAATTCTAAAAGTTTGATTCTGTTTTTTAACTGCTGATTGTTAATCTTGTTTAATAAGTTGTTCGATATCCATATAGGGAGCCAAAAAATATCATTTTGGGGGAATGATTCAGATATATCAAGTAGCTTCTCAATTTCATCAGTGTAAGCTTTATTTCGTTTTTTAATTTTAATACAAAAATTTAGAACATTTTTTAATTTTGAAGTCAGATCATTATTAGTTTTAATTTTTTCTAATTCTTCTTTAGCCTTTTCGAAATTTTCTAATGCGGCTAATATTTTAACTTTCAATAAATTAGAATCACTTTCATTTGAATACTTAGAATAATTCTCAATATCATATAAAGCTCCTTGAAATATACTTGTTCGATAGAGAATCTCAGCACGATTTAAATAGACGATAGGGTTCTTTTTAAAGTTATCGACCGCTTCGTTTGCTATTTGAATGGCTAAAAACGGATTATTATTTTCAATTAAGGCCTTTGAATAAAAAATTAATGAGTTAACATTGTCAGGCTCTTCTTCATAATATTTTTTGGACAATATTAAAGCCAGTTTAATACGATTGAACTTAAAATGTTCTCTAATTTCTGAAAGATAGTCCATTATTAAGAAATAATTTATAATTCAATTAAAAATAAAAAAACTTCCATTTAAAAATAAAAAGGCGGAGTAATGTAAAACTCCGCCTTATATTTAACCAATAAAGGAGCATCAATAGTCCATTCCGCCCATACCACCGTGTGGCATAGCAGGAGCTGGCTCTTTCTCTTTCTTTTCGAATACTACTGCTTCGGTAGTTATCAATAATGATGAAACTGATGCTGCATTTTCCAATGCTGTTCTAGTCACTTTTGTTGGGTCAATAACACCAGATTTAATCAAGTTTTCGTATTTTTCAGTTGCAGCGTTAAATCCAAAATCATCTTTTCCTTCTTTGACTTTTTGAAGTACTACTGACCCTTCTAATCCAGCATTATTAACTATTTGTCTTAACGGTTCTTCTAATGCTTTCTGGACAATTCTGATTCCGGTGGTTTGATCAGGATTCTCACCTTCTAATTTTTCTAATACTGAAATTGCTCTAACTAAAGCAACGCCACCACCAGCGACAATACCTTCTTCTACTGCAGCTCTGGTAGCATGAAGCGCATCTTCTACTCTAGCTTTCTTTTCTTTCATTTCTACTTCAGTAGAAGCACCAATTTTCAATACAGCAACACCGCCAGAAAGTTTAGCTAATCTTTCTTGAAGTTTTTCTTTATCGTAATCAGATGTAGTTTTTTCGATTTGTGCTTTAATTTCATTAATTCTCTTTTTAATTTCTTCTTGCTTACCTGAGCCTTCAACTATAGTAGTATTATCTTTATCAACTACAACTTTCTTAGCAGTTCCGAGATAAGAGATGGTTGCATTCTCTAACTTGAAGCCTCTTTCTTCAGATATGACCGTACCATTAGTTAAAACAGCAATATCTTCTAACATTGCTTTTCTTCTATCACCGAATCCAGGTGCTTTGACAGCACAAACTTTTAATGTTCCTCTTAATTTGTTTACAACTAGTGTAGCTAAAGCCTCTCCTTCGACTTCTTCTGCAATGATTAATAATGACCTACCTTGTTGAGCAACTTTTTCTAATATAGGTAGAAGGTCTTTCATTGCAGATATTTTCTTATCATGAATTAATATAAAAGGATCTTCTAAAACTGCTTCCATTGTTTCAGCATCAGTAACGAAATAAGGAGACAAATAACCTCTATCGAATTGCATACCTTCAACAACATCTAAGGAAGTTTCTGTTCCTTTAGCTTCTTCAACTGTGATAACGCCATCTTTACCAACTTTTTCCATTGCGTCTGCAATTAGATCACCAATGGATTTATCATTATTAGCAGAAATTGCACCCACTTGAGCAATTTCGTTTCTACCTTCAATTTCTTTACTAATGGATTTAAGGTATTCAACTACTTTTCCAACTGCAAAGTCAATACCTCTTTTCAAATCCATTGGGTTAGCACCAGCAGTGACATTTTTCAAACCTTCTCTAAAGATTGCCTGAGCGAGAACAGTGGCTGTGGTTGTTCCATCACCAGCAACATCAGAAGTTTTGCTAGCAACTTCACGAACCATTTGTGCTCCCATATTTTCAATAGGGTCTTCTAATTCGATTTCTTTTGCTACAGTAACACCGTCTTTTGTGACGGTTGGAGCACCAAATTTCTTTTCAAGAATTACATTTCGACCCTTAGGTCCTAAAGTAACCTTAACAGCTTCAGCAAGTTTATCAACACCTGCTTTTAATGCTGAACGAGCTTCTGCACTATATTCAATTAATTTTGTTGCCATATTTTACCTCTCTAATTATTTGTTAACAATTCCAAAAATGTCGCTTTCGCGCATTATTAAATACTCCTCACCGTCAATGGTAACTTCAGTTCCACTATATTTACCATAAAGAACTCTATCACCTACTTTGACTTCAGGTTTAATGATTTTTCCATCATCACCAGTTTTACCGGGACCAACAGCAACAACTGTACCCTCAATGGGCTTTTCTTTTGCGGTATCTGGTAGAATTATTCCACCAGCTGTTTTCTCCTCAGCTTCTGCTGGTTTTACGATTACTCTGTCTGCTAATGGTTTTATTTTGAATTCTGCCATTTTACTCTCCTAATTTTGTTGTTATTAGCACTCTTAAATTGCGAGTGCTAAAATATAAATAATTATTTTCTTTGTCAAGATAATTTTTTTTGATATTTGTTTTTTATAACCTATTTAATTTTTTGCTGTTTAGAATAAATTCAGGACAGTACCAAATTATTTAACAAGAATAGTGTTCTTTTTTGATAAATTGTTTTGTTTAAATTTAATTGAAATTCGTATTGGAGAAAGCAAGATTAAAGCTTAAATTTTTTTGCTTTTTTCAAATTCCATTAAAAGAAAAGTTTTTTGAAAGTGTTCATAAAAACTAAGAATTTGATATCTTCAAATGTCATTATTATTCGAGAATAATAATTTAACTTTGAAAATATTATTAAATTTAAGGAATACAATTATAAAATTTGCAAAACTGATTCAGAAATCGGAACAAGTTATATTTTGATAATTAAAACATATATTGTTGAAAAAATTAAAGGAAATTAACTATGAGATTAGCAATAAATGTTGATCATATTGCTACATTAAGAAATGCCAGGAAAGAATTTTTACCCGACCCAGTTGCAGCAGCCCTAGCTGCTGAGATGGCAGGTGCTGATGGTATTGTTGTTCATTTAAGAGAGGATAGAAGACATATAAATGAAAGAGATGTAAAAATTTTGAGACAGGTAATTAGCACAAAATTAGATTTAGAAATGGCGGCAACGGAAGAGATTATCAAAATTGCCTGTCAAGTTGTTCCTGACCTTGCAACTATTGTTCCTGAGAAAAGATTGGAACTAACAACCGAAGGTGGTATAAATGTAATTGATAACATTTCAATTTTGCGCGAAACTATTGATGAGCTACATAAGCATAATATTGAAGTATCACTATTTATTGAACCTGAAACTAATCAAATTGATGCCTCAGCAGAAATAGGAGCAGATTATGTTGAATTACATACGGGAATTTTTGCAAACTCTTCATCAGAAGAAGAACAATTTGATGAGCTTGAAAGATTAAGAACTGCCGCTAAGCACGCGAAAAAATTAGGATTAGGAGTAAATGCTGGTCACGGTCTAAATTATCAAAACATAAAAGTTTTTAGAGAAATTAAGGATATTGATGAAGTAAGTATTGGATATGCGATTATTGCTAAAGCCGTTATGGTTGGAATGCATCAAGCTGTAAAGGAAATGAGAGATTTAATCAGGTTTGGTTAAACAATCTGAAGAGAATGCTTGAATTCAAACTAATTTCATAAAAATAACATTAGTGATACTTCGTGTTTTCATTGGGTAAAACAACTTTAAGAATTAAATTTGTGAACAAGATTTTTAGAAGTTTTGCTTAAACTCAATATTATTGCTGAAGATAAATATTCCAAGGCAAGGACAGGGTTCTTTGAAACAGATAGAGGCAAAGTAGAAACCCCGATTTTTATGCCCGTTGGGACTCAAGGTACTGTAAAAGCTGTCAATAACTATTATTTAGAAAAAGAAATAAAAGCTCAAATTGTTCTTTCAAATACTTATCATCTTTATTTAAGACCAGGGGTTGAAATACTTGAATCTGCTGGTGGCTTACATAGATTTATGAATTGGAATAAGCCTATACTTACTGATAGTGGTGGTTATCAAATTTTTAGTTTGACTGAATTAAGAAAACTAAATGATAATGGAGTAGAATTTCGTTCTCATCTTGATGGGTCCAAACATTTTTTTACTCCTGAAAAAGTAATACAAATTCAGAGAAGTATTGGTTCGGATATTATGATGGTTTTAGATGAATGTGCTCCTTATCCTTGTGACTATAAATATGCCTCAGATTCTGTTCGTTTGACAAATAATTGGGCTTTATTAAATAAGAAAGCCTTTATTGATTCTAAACCTAAATATGGTTTTAAACAGTTTCTTTTTGGCATTGTTCAAGGTAGTGTTTTTAAGGATTTAAGAAAAATTTCTGTTGAAAAACTAATGGAAATAAGTTTTGATAGCTATGCTATTGGTGGGTTAGCAGTCGGCGAGCCAATAGAACAAATGTATGAAATTATAGATTATACAACTGATTTTTTACCTATTGATAGACCAAGGTATTTAATGGGGGTTGGAAGACCAGAGAACATTCTTAAGGCAATTTCTTTAGGTATTGATATGTTTGATTGTGTTATGCCTACACGCAATGCTCGTAACGCTTATATTTTCACCTGGAATGGTACTTTATCAATGCGAAATGCAAAATATAAAAGCGACTTTAAACCATTAGATGAGAGTTGCAGTTGTTATACTTGTATGAATTACTCAAGAGCATATTTAAGACATTTATTTGTTGCTGAAGAAATTCTTGCCCTTGAACTTGCCTCTATTCATAACTTATATTTCTATTTAGATTTAGTTTCAAAAGTAAGAGAGCAATTAAAATTAGGAACTTTTAATAACTGGAGTAAAAAAATAATAAATCAATTAACATTAAAAAATTAAGGAAGATTTATGATTAAATATTTAATAGCAATGCAGCCAGCCAATGACCAAGCTGGAGGAGGTCAATTAATTAGTACTCTAATAATGTTTGGTGCAATATTTCTAATTTTTTATTTTATGATAATTAGACCACAACAAAAACGAGCTAAAGAAAGAGAGAAAATACTTAATTCTTTGGAAAAAGGTGATAAAGTAATTACATCGGGAGGTATTTATGGTACTATAGCTGGTATAGACGAAAAAACAGTTTTATTACAAATTGCAGATAATGTTAAAATTAAATTAGAAAAATCAGCAATCAATATAGTTGAAAAAAAATCTTAATATGAATCCTTTTTGCTCAGTAAAAGAAGCCATTGAGGAAATAAGAAATGGTAAAATAGTCATCGTTGTAGATGATGAAGATAGGGAAAACGAGGGTGATTTCATCTGTGCAGCTGAATATGTAACTCCAGACATTGTAAATTTTATGGTTACTCACGGCAGAGGGATGTTATGCGTTGCATTAAACAAAAAAAGACTTGACGAATTAAATATTCCATTAATGGTTGATACAAATTCAGCGCTACACGGTACTCAGTTTACTATAACGGTCGATGCCATTGAAGGGACTACAACAGGTATATCTGCTGCTGATAGAGCTTTAACTATAAAAAAACTTGTAGATGATAAATCAAGACCACAGGATTTTGCCAGACCTGGACACATATTTCCTTTGAGGGCTTTTGATGAAGGAGTTTTACGAAGAGCAGGTCACACAGAAGCGGCAGTTGATTTATGTAAATTAGCAAATTTAAAGCCTGCAGGTGTGCTTTGTGAAATTCTTAAAGAAAATGGTGATATGGCTCGACTTCCAGATTTGATTGAAATAGCTAAAAGATTCAGTTTGAAAATTCTTACAGTTCAAGATTTGATTCAATATAGAGTTAAAAATGAACGTTTAATAGAAAAAATAACTGATATACATTTTCCAACCGCTCACGGAATTTTCAGATTACACCTCTTTAAAAGTTTGCTCGATAAAAGAAAACAAATTGCTTTAGTAAAAGGAATTCCAAATCCAGATGAGCCATTTTTGGTAAGAGTTCACTCCGAATGCCTAACAGGTGATGTATTTCATTCTCTTCGTTGTGATTGTCATGACCAACTTAATTACGCTTTAGATTTGATTGAAAAAAATGGTTCAGGAGTATTAGTTTATATGAGACAAGAGGGGCGAGGTATTGGACTTGAAAATAAAATTAAAGCTTATAAACTACAAGATGCTGGATTCGATACTGTTGAAGCAAATGAAGAATTAGGATTTAAACCTGATCTGAGGGATTATGGTATAGGCGCACAAATTCTTTTAGATTTAGGAATTCGTAAAATTAAATTAATTACTAACAATCCTAAAAAAATAATCGGATTGAAAGGTTATGGGCTTGAAATAATAGAAAGAGTCCCTATTGAAATAAAACCGAATCCTACGAATATTAATTATTTACAAACAAAGAGAGATAAGCTTGGCCATTTAATTTTGCAGAAGTAAATTTTATTTTAATTAACAAAAAAATTCTTTTAAGAATATTTTATTTCTCTGAAGTTCTATCTATCTTTGAAAAAATTTTAACAAAGATTATAATTATGGATAAACTTATGAAAAATGTTTTTATTCAAATCGCTATTCTAATAATTTTACTTTCGTCAAATTTATTTGGACAATCTAATCCACCAAAGAGAGAATTTAGAGCAGCGTGGGTCGCTACTGTAACAAATTTAGATTGGCCAAGTTCACCTTCTATATCAACTGCACAAAAAAAGCAAGAAGCAATAAACTTACTGAATGAACTCAAAGCTTCTGGAATTAATACTGTAATATTTCAAATACGAACAGAATGTGATGCATTATATCAATCTAATTTTGATCCTTGGTCTTATTGGTTAACAGGTCAGCAAGGTGTTGCGCCAAACCCTTATTTTGATCCACTACAATTTTGGATTGAAGAAGCACACAAACGAGGAATGGAACTTCACGCATGGTTTAATCCATATCGAGCAGAAAGATCTGTTGGTTCATACACATTATCACCACAACATGTAGTCAATCAAAATCCCAATTGGGTAATTACAATTTCTAACTTTAGATTTTTGGATCCAGGTTTACCACAAGTGATGAATTATATTACTTCAGTTGTTTACGATGTTGTTAGTAGATATGATGTAGACGGGGTGCATTTTGATGATTATTTTTATCCTTATCCCCCAAACCAGATTACCAATCAAGATTTTCAAACTTTTCAACAATATCCAAGAGGTTTTACCAACATAGGGGATTGGAGAAGAAACAATGTTAATATGATGGTCAAAATGGTTAATGATACGATTAAATCTATAAAACCATGGGTAAAATTCGGAATTAGTCCATTTGGAATATGGCGTCCTGGTTTCCCTCCTGGTATTACTGGTTTGGATGCATATGCAACAATTTATTGTGATGCATTAGCTTGGTTAAGAGCAAAATCTATCGATTATCTTACCCCACAATTATATTGGCCTTTTGGTGGTGGACAGGATTATGGAAAACTTCAACCTTGGTGGGCTGACTCTGTGGCAGTATATGGTTTACATTATTATCCAGGTCATGCATTTTATAGAGTTTCTGCTTGGACTAATCCAAGTGAATTACCTAATCAAATACGTTTCGATAGAGCGAATCCAAAAGTGCATGGTGGTGTATTTTTTAGAGCTTGGAACTTTATTGAAAATCCGAGAGGTGTTACTGATACTCTAAAGAATGACCTATATCGTTTCAAGGCATTACATCCTGTTATGGCCTTTAAAGATACGATTAAACCAAATCCACCAAGAAACCTTAGGTATGAAAGAATCAATGGAGTTTTTGGATTAAAGTGGGATCGTCCTCTAACTGCAAGTGATGGTGATACTGCCAAAAGATATGTTGTTTATAGGTTCTCAAGTCCAAATATTCAAACATCTGACTTAGAAAATCCTCAAAGAATAGCAGACATTGTTGGCTCAAGGGAATTTATTCCCCTAAATCAAGGTCAAACAGGTAGTTCTTACTATGTAGTTACATCATTGGATAGAAATTACAATGAAAGTATAATGAGTAATGTTGTATCTGTTACTGCGCCAGCTGCACCTTCTTTAGTTCAGCCAGCAAACGGTGCTTTAAATCAGCGTGATACTATCGTTTTAAGATGGAATTTACCAACTGGAGCTGCATCTTATAGAGTTCAAATCTCGAATAATTCATCTTTCAGTGCACCGCTTGTTTTAGATCAGAGTAATGTTCTGGATACTTTTTTAGTAGTTACTGGGTTAGAAGGTCAAACTCAATATTATTGGAGGGTTAACTCTTCAAATTCTGCAGGTATAAGTGCGTTTTCAAATATTTTTACTTTTACAACTGGTTTTCCAAAAGCACCAAATTTAGTTTATCCGCCAAATAATACTGGTAATATTCCAGTCGATACAATATTGTATTGGAATCCTTCACAATCAGCTCAATCGTATAGGTTAGTTTTGGCTCGTTCAGCTGATTTTACTCCTTCATCGATTGTTCTTGATGTTAGTGGCATAACTGATACAATTTATCCAGTTAGTGGTCTGTTACTTAATACTTTTTATTTCTGGAGATTAAAAGCTTCCAATCAATTTGGAACAAGTAATTGGTCAACAGCTTTTAGATTCAAAACTATAAATCCAACTGGAATTGAAGAAGAGCAAATCAATCCAGAAGATTTTTATTTAGAACAAAATTATCCCAATCCATTTAATCCTTCAACTACAATTAGATTTAATCTACCACAGGCAACTTATGTCAGTTTGAAAATATATGATTCATTAGGTTCTGAAATTCAAACTTTGATTGATAATGAATACAAGCCCGCTGGTTCTTATCAAATTGATTTCGAATCTCAGGGTTTATCAAGTGGAGTATACTTTTACAAATTGATTACGCCTGAATTTATTGCAACTAAAAAGATGATTTTAATTAGATAATTTTCACATCGAAGTTGACCAGAGTGCTTTCGATTTTTTGGTCAATTTAATTTGATAATATTTTAGTTCATCGAAAGAAAACCATCTTGAAAGTTCTGTTAGAATTTTTTTTCATACTAAATTTTATTTTTCTTTCTTGTGCTTCTGTAAAAGAAGTTGACACAGAATATTCAGATAAAAAAATCAACGAGTTCAGCGATTATTTTCAAACTATCAGGGAAAATTACGGTTTTCACGAGTCTGTAAAACTTGAGAAAATTTTAATTTCTGAAAGAAATAAAACAATAAAGTTCTTCTTTAATAAAAATCTTGGTTACATTCCATTCCGTGATGATAATGTTGAAAAACTAAAAGATGATTTTAAAAAATTTTATCAAAACGAATATCCAGATTATAAGATTTTAGTGTTTGCAGGTAAATATGAAATAGAATTTTTGATACCAAATTTTTATAGAATTGATAAAAATAAAATTGACCACAATAGAATTTTTAATCGAACATCCTCATTAGAACCTATCAAAATTGATTCAGACAGAAAATATTATTTCAGTAATGGATTAAGTGGTAAAAATATTTTACTATGGCCCTCACATGGCTGGTATTATAACAATCAAGAAAAACGATGGATGTGGCAGCGTCCAAGATTATTTCAATCAGTTGAAGATCTTGGAACTGCTTCTTATACCGAAACTTTTTTAATCCCTATGCTTGAAAATGCAGGCGCAAATGTTTTTATACCAAGAGAAAGAGATTTTCAAGAAAATGAAATAATAATTGATAATGATAATAACTCTGAAAATTATATTGAATATTCTTCTAACAATAAAAAATGGTTAACAAATAAAAAAGGATTTTTATTAAGAGATACAATATTGAAATACAATCAAAATCCATTCAATTCTGGAACAAGCAGATTTATTAAGTCTAATATTTTTGAAGACTCTTATGCTAAATGGTTAATAAAAGTAAGTAAATCTGGGGAATACGCTGTTTATATATCTTACATATCAACTGAGAATAGTGTTACTGATGCTAGATATACTATTAAATATTCTGGTGGTCAAAAAACTTTTATAGTTAATCAAACAATAGGTGGAAGCACTTGGATTTATTTAGGAAAATTTCATTTCTCATCTGATACAACTATATCTCAATATATTAAGTTGTCCAATGTATCTAAATCGAAGAATAAAATAGTTTCTGCCGATGCAATTAGATTAGGTGGTGGATTTGGAATAGTCGAAAGAGACGAACAAACAAGTGGAAGATTAAAGTTTATGGAGGGTGCAAGATACTGGCTACAATTTGCTGGTATGCCAGATTCTATTGTCTATAATCTTAATAACGACATCGATGATTATAAAGATGATTATCAATCCAGGGCTGAATATGGAAATTACCTTTTTGGAAATCCTTACGGACCTAATAAAAATAGAAATGTTAAAGGACTTGGAATACCAATTGATTTATCACTCGCATTCCATACAGATGCAGGAATTTCAAGGAATGATACCGTTATAGGTACTTTGGTAATTTACAGCACTGATGGCTATGATGGTAAAGATATTTTTCCTAATGACAAATCCCGTTTGGCTAATAGAGATTTGGCAGATATAATTCAAACTCAAATAGTGAATGATTTAAGAAAATTATATGACTCAACTTGGACTCGTCGTATCATATGGGATGCTAAATATTCTGAAGCAGTAAGACCAAATTTTCCATCGGTACTTTTGGAATTATTATCTCATCAAAATTTTCTTGATATGAAATTTCATCACGACCCAAGATTCAAATTTGATGTATCAAGAGCTATTTATAAAGCAATACTGAAGTTTCTATCAATTCAATATAATTTTAGCTATGTTGTTCAGCCTTTGCCAATCACTCATTTCTCAGCAGAATTAAGAGATAATAAAGTTATTCTTCGTTGGCTTCCACAATTTGATAAATTAGAACCTACAGCTGTCCCGAAAAAATATTTTGTTTATACCAGAATTGAAGACAATGGTTTTGATTCAGGAGTAGAAGTAGAAAAAAATGAGTATGAACTCTTTATCGAACAAGATAAAGTCTATTCTTTCAAAGTTACTGCTGTTAATGATGGTGGAGAGAGTTTCCCTTCTGAAATTTTATCGGTAGGTTTGAGTAGTAAAAGACCCGAGCCGTTCCTTATTGTGAACTCATTTGATAGAATTGCTCCACCCTCCACTATTGAATCAGATTCAGTAATAGGTTTTGCAAATTTTTTAGATGAAGGAGTTCCTTACAAATATGATTTTAGTTTTACAGGCGAACAATACAATTTTAATCCAAACTCGCAATGGGAAAGTGACGATAATCCTGGACACGGAGCAAGCACATCAGAATTTGAAACAACTATATTTGCCGGAAATAATTTTGATTATCCTTACATTCACGGAAAAGCGCTACTTGAAAATGGATTCTCTTTCTGTTCTTCTAGCGATGAATCTGTTTGGGATGATCTAATAAATTTAAATAATTATCAATTTGTTGATATTATACTTGGTGAAGAGAAAAAAACTTTACCTCCTAAACTAAATGGATTGAAATCAATAGAGTTCGAGGCATTTCCTGATGATTTTAAAGTTAAAATTAAAGATTATCTATACAATGGTGGTAGAATGTTTTTAAGTGGAGCGTATGTTGGAAGCGACTTGTATTCCGATATAAATGGTAAGTCATTTGCAAAAAATATTTTAAGATTTAATCATAAAACTACTCACGCTTCAAAAACAGGTATTTTTCATTCAGTTAATAAAGATTTTATTCCCTATAGAAGAACATTCTATTACAATTCAGTTTTTGACAAAAATATTTATAAAGTTGAAGCTCCAGATGAGATTGAGCCAATAAATGGTAGTGAAGTATTGATGCGTTTTAGTGAAAATGAATTTACATCAATGATTGGATATAAAGGAAATTATGGATTAGTAGTATCAACCATTCCTTTTGAAACTATTATATCACAAGATGATAGAAAATTTTTAATGAAAAGTATTTTAGATTATTTGAGATTGAAATAAAAATTGAAATTATACTTTAAGGGAATCTAACTCTTAAGCCCAATACCTGGAAAATCATTTAGTGTAACTTTACCATCAATTACTTTAATTCCATCGAATGGATCATTTTTAATAAGTAAAGCGCCATCCAAATCTCCCCAATCAACCATTGGAGAAAGTTGAGCAGCGGCTGATATTGCACAGGAGGTTTCCGTCATACAACCAAGCATTACTTTAATACCTAAAGATTTAGCTAAATTAATCATTTTGTAGGCTTCTCTCATCCCTGTGCATTTCATAAGCTTAATAACAACTCCTGAATAAACATCTTTCATTTTAATTAAGTCATCTAATCTCTGGATTGACTCATCACCTAATACAGGTATGGGAGAATTTTGAGTAATCCACGCGTTTTCATCAATCATTTCTTTAGGCATAGGTTGTTCAATGTAGATTACATTATTTTCTTTAAGATAATGAATCATATCAAGGGCATAATGTTTATCTTTCCATCCTTGATTAGCATCAGCTGTCAGAGGTTTATCAGTTACTGATCGAATGGCTTCAATCATTTCTTTATCGTTTTGTCGTCCTAATTTTACTTTAAGTATCTTAAACTCTTCAGCTTCTCGAACTTTCTGTCTGACTATTTCTGGAGTATCTATCCCAATTGTAAAGGATGTGTAAGGAGTTTTTGATTTATCAAGTCCCCATAATTTGTACCAGGGCTTATTTAATAATTTGCCTACAAGGTCGTGCAATGCTATGTCAACTGAAGCTTTAGCCGCAGTATTTTTTTTATCAATAGAGTCGATATATTCCAAAATTTTTTCCAGTTCAAATGGATCGTCAAATTGTTCGAGGTTTACTTTTGAAAGAAAACTACTGGCAGTTTCTTGAGTTTCACCTAAATATGGAGGCATTGAAGCTTCACCATAACCAATTATTCCATCATATTCTATTTCAATTAACATTACTGGCGTAGTTTTTCTTGAACTTACTGCAACGGTAAAAGTATGTTTTAACTCAAGTGTATAAGGCTTAAATCTTAATTTCATTTTAGTGCCTCTATTTCTGATAATATTTTTTGCTGAATAAATTTCTCTAATTCCAAACATAGAAGCTAATGTAACCAGAAAAGTTGATTTTATAAAATTTCTTCGATTTTGTTTCATAATTCATTAAATATTGAAAAAAGACTTTTTAACTTAAAAAATATTTTTAATAGTTTTCAGTTAATTTTCTTAATTCCAAAGAATGAGAATAGAATTCTTCTAATGATAATTCTTTAAGATACACAAATCCATATGCTGCTCTTAATCTTGGATGAGGATGTTTTAAAAAGTAATCTTTTCCAAGACAAGTTCTGATTGTTTTATACTGTTCAACTTGAATTTTTTGAGCAAGTCTAGAAAATGGTCCATCATATTCCCAACTTGGAAAACTTGCAGATCTTTGAGAGCCATAACTGTTCAAGAAAGTATTCTCCATAATTGCCATTGAGTTAAGACTTACTGGGACGTAGATATTTGCCTCTGCGGGATGAAATCTATACCAAACATTTCTATAGCCCCAAACCTTGATATCACTATTTCCAGTTTCTTTCTCATAAAGTTTTAATGCTTCAGATGTTGCTTGTAATACTTTATAATGAGTATCGGGTCCACTTCCTTCGGGATCTAATGCAACAGTAACAATTGTAGGATTTATTTTCTTAAGTAAATTCAGTATTGGTATAACATCTCTATTTATTTCAGGATTTTCAGTGAAAATATCACCTTGGTAAAATCCTAAACGCAGATGCGAAACAGAGTCAGTGCTGAAACCAAAAAATGCCCAAACTAACTCTTCCTCGAATTCTCTCATCATTCCTTTTAGCTTTTGAACATGAGGAATATCTTTTTTCCCCGGATATTGAGTTTTGAAATAGTTGATTAGTTCATCAACTCTATTTTCGAGATATGTTAAACTATCTTCCTCATAAATCTCAATTAAGTTTCTAAGTAATCTTCTTGATACAGCTTCTTTTCTTACTGTTTTGCTATGTTCGGCTAATCCATCGAGGTAATGATGAACATCTCTATCTTTACCATCTTTAAATTCAGGATTAAAATACCTGCTTTCAAATTTTTCCCTGAAGCTTTTAATTTGTAAGAAATTTTTCAAGTCCTGTAGTAATTCAAGCATATATGAATTAGTTACAGCAGTGAATCCACTTGTCATTGTTACGAAATGATGTTTATTACTTGCTTCTCTTACAAGATGAGTAATATAAGGTAAATAACCAAGTGGAATATCATCGTGATGTGGTCCTGAGTGTAGAATCACTTGATTGGAAACTAGCTCTAATCCTTTATTTATTCTGCTAATGATTGAATCATATATTTCTTGTCCTAATTGTTTTGGTGACTTACCTGTTTTTTGAAGGATATATTTAGTTAACTTATTCGAATTATAATCTTCTGTGCTAAGTTCCAATAATGATTTATTTACATCAAGTACCAGATTTATAACTGCACGCTCGATTGATTTTTGACTGAGAGGCTCCTCTTTCTGAACATCAACAAATCTTCGTTCAATAAGTCTGAAAGCAGCGCCATCAGTTAAATAAAATCTTGCGTTTTTTAACCTTTGGAGAACAGTTGCAGGATATTTATTTGTTCTTTCATTTTGAATAGAATCACGAACAATATTTGCCTTCGCTTCACCAGCAGCTATAATTATTGCAGTAGCATTTTCATTGTAAGTAATAGTATCTAAACCAATTGTTATAACTAATCTTTTTTTAGCAATTTCAATTCCACCTAAATCAGTGGCGGCAGCGGCTTGAGTTTCATAATTCGTTGGAATTAATCTCGTGGTGGAAAAATGATCACTACCCATTACATTAAAGCCAATATGTCCATCAGGGCCAATACCACCTAAGAAAAATCCAATGCCTCCCATTTCTCTGATTTTCTTTTCGTAATCAGTACAAAATTGGTCAACTATTTCTATCGTTTGCTTTTGAAGTCTTTCAAGAGTTGTGTTTGCGTAACGGGTTCTAAGGGATAGGTCAACTACTTGTTCAGGAAAGATTTCCTTTAATGAAAGATTATTTGGAGTTGGGATTTCATTGATATTCATTAGTAAAGCTTTTTGAGGGTCTAAACCCCAATTGTTGAAATAAAATTTTTTAATATAATAATAGAAACTATTATGTTGAGTTGAATCTATAGGATAGAATTCGTCAATCTGAACAAATTTAAGACTATACAAGTCAGGTTTTTTAGTAGAATCAATTTCCACTTTTTTCAATTCGTTCTGAACCGAATCTTTATCCCAATTTTTGATTATATAGGAAACCCATTTTATAAAATGTTCTGGGGTTTTTCCTGTAGGAAGAGAAATTACTCCACCCGGATTGTCTTGAACCCATTCAATAAATCTAAGAGCTGTAAATTTTCCTAACTCAGGAAAATTAGAAACTTGTATTACTGGAATTTTTTCTGTTGGTGAATAAATTAATTCTTTGCCAGATAAATTTAGATAATATTGCTCAACTTTGGATAACATAAAATAATTTTATTTGTTAATTAGTAAAGTTCATATTTCAAAAATAACAATTAAATGATAATTTTCTTTGATTTAATAAAAGAATTGAATAAGGATTTTCTTAATAACATTAAACATACTTCTACCATATTTGTCCAAAATAAAAATATTTATGTGGCTAAAGCTTACCTGATTCTAATTTTTTCAGTTCACTGAAGTGAAATGAAATAGATGCTCAATAGAATTGTATTTTATCTATTGTAATTGGATTTATCAATCTTTTATTAAAAAGAATAGGATATTTTTGGCTTTAGCTACTTTCAATTAAAACTTACTAATAATAAGAGAGTAATACATCGTTATAAGTGATTTTATTAAAAACAAATTTATTTTTTTTATTTTGAACTAAAATCAGATTTTTATTAACAAGGGTTAAGTTTATTTTTGACATTATTTACTTTTATGATATGGCAATTAAAAAATTATTAAAATCTTTAGATAAATAGTTATCTTTGTAGAATGTATTAAAAAAATTTAGATATTTATGGAAGAGTCAAAAAGGATATTTGATGAAATTAGTAAATTAACTACAGAGCAAAGAAATTCTAAATCAATAAATATTGATAAATTATCTACGCTTGAGATTTTAAAGATAATAAATGATGAAGATAAATTAGTTCCTTACGCAGTTGAAAAAGAAATTCCATATATAGAACAAGCAGTAGAAATTGTGGTTAATGCAATTAAAAATGGTGGAAGGCTTTTATATTTTGGAGCTGGGACGAGCGGCAGATTAGGTGTTGTTGATGCTTCCGAATGTCCCCCAACTTTTGGAACACCTTATGGGTTAGTGGATGGATTTATAGCAGGTGGAAAAGAAGCAATGTTCAGAGCTCAAGAAGGTGCTGAAGATTATGAAGAAAATGGTGCTATAGATGTTCTCTCCGCTAATGTCAATGAAAAAGATGTTGTATGTGGAATTGCTGCAAGTAGAAGAACTCCTTATGTTATTGGTGCTGTTAAAAAAGCAAAAGAATTAGGTGCAAAAACTATTTTTATCACTACAAATCCCCGCAAGCATTTTAACATAAAAGAAGTTGATATTGCTATATGTCCCTATGTCGGTCCTGAGGTGATTATGGGTTCAACTCGAATGAAAAGTGGAACAGCTCAAAAACTTGTTCTTAATATGATTACAACAACAGCTATGGTCAGATTAGGTAAAACCTATGAAAATATGATGATAGATTTACAAATGACTAATAAAAAATTGATTGAGAGAGCTAAAAGAATAGTAATGATGATTACCGGAGTTTCTTATGAAGAGGCTCAGGATTACCTTAATAAAGCAAATTATCATGTAAAAAGTGCTTTAGTTATGATTAAAGCTAATGTTGATTATCAAGAAGCTCAAGAGTTACTTAAACAAGCTGATGGTTTTGTCAGAAGAGCAATAGAATTAAAGCTAAATAAAAAAGTTTGAGAAATTGAAATAAAATTCTAACAAACTACTTTCTTATTTTTTTAAGTATATACCTAATTTTTCATTTTCAGAAAATTCGTTCATATTATTTTTATCAGAATGTATGTATGTATATATAGCTAAAGTATTCTCCAGAGTTTTAATTCATTCCAATTCACTAAATTGAACAGAAATAAATGCTGATTATCTTTAGTTTATTCCTGTTGTAATTGGATTTATTCAAATATTGTTATAAAACCAGTATATTATTTAGGGCTTTAAACTTATCTAATCAAAATTTATTAGAAATAAAAAATTGATATTTTTTACAACGAATTCAATTAAAAGCCAATTGCTATTCTTTGACTTTAAAGTAAAAACAAAGTTTATTTTGGATAAAAGTAAAAAATATTAAATTTTAATTCTATTTCTTGAAAATAATTCATAATTATATTATTTTGCTATTAAAAATTGAACCAATTACTAATCAAATGTCAAATCTAAAAAGGAGGTATTAATGAGACGACTTTTTTCTATTATTAGTTTTCTTTCATTTCTAATTTCAACTCAAATGCTTGCTCAAACATTGTTACAAAGAACTGCTTTAATTCGTGACCCCTCCCAGTTAGAACGAGGATTTGGTAATATTGTTGCTGGAGTAGATTTCGACAATGACGGTCTTCCAGAGATTTATGCTTGTAATACTAATATGATTGATGGAGCTTATGAGCTCGTTCCAAGGCTTTACAAATTTGAATGGAATCCTGTTCATGCTAGATGGGATTCGGTTTGGGGTTATACATCAGATATACCAAAACAAAATACTTGGCCTGCTTTAGCTTGGGGAGATTTAGATAATGATGGAAGAAAAGAAATTATTTGGGGACCAGTAAATTTTTTAGATGCTCAACTAAATCCTAATCCAGCAAGAATTGTTGTTTTTGAGTATCCTGGTGATGGTAGTAATAATATGGGTGTTAGTGATGGTTTTGGCGGATTCCTTCCTAATGCTAAAACTCCTATTGTAAATGAAAATATGTTTGAACTTAGACCAATTAGGTTTGTCGTTACAGATATTGATGATGATAATAAAGATGAAATAATCTTTGCTGATAGAAGAGCAGCCAATGGAAATTTCCATATCGGTGTTATTTCTGTAAGCACTATTCCAGATGATGGAAGTGGGCTGGAAGTTTGGACAACTAAATTCTCTGGTATTGGTGATTTTGTATTAGCAGGAACAGGAAACAAATGGGATCTTACAGTTAACAAACCTTACATAGTTCTTTGGGGTAATGCTGGTGAGACTTATTTAATTAAATATACACCTCAAGGATATGTTGTTAATCCTCCACAAAATTCCGTTGCAAATAGAACAAGTAGTTTTAAGGGTTCAGTGGCAGTTAATTATAATAACAATATAGAGATGTTTGTCGGTGGTTGGTTTAATTCAGCTACTGCAGCTGGTGGTAGAGTTTTTTATATTAAAAAGCATCCAACTGAAGATTCCTTGCTTTCATACCAAATCGCTGATTTAAATGTTTTTAATACAAATCCTGCTACTTTATTAAGATTAAATGGTGCAAGCGCAGGTGATATTGATAGCGATGGTAGATTGGATTTAGTTTTTGGTAGTAGAGGTGGAACATCAGAACCAAATGCTATGATTTTTAGAGTTGAGCATCAAGGTGGTGATTTAACAAATCCAGCTAATTATATTGCAAGTGTGATTGACTCTGCTATTATTCCTGCTGGTGGTGATTATGATGTTGTTGTACTGGCTAATGTTGATGGAGATCCCGCCCATGAAGTCCTTTATACTCAAGGCTATTCAAGAGCAAATCCAACTGATACTCCTGTTCCAATTGTTGTTCTTGACGTTCAATTTACACCTGTATCAGTAGAGAGAATTGAGGATTTCATTCCAACAAATATTTATCTTGAACAAAATTATCCTAATCCATTTAATCCAACTACAATTATAAAATTTGGTATTACCAAAGCTTCAAATGTTGATTTAAGAGTTTATGATATGTTAGGTAGAGAGGTAGCTGTTTTAGTCGACAATCAATTTATGGAAGCAGGTCACTATACTTCTAAATTTAATGCTAATAATTTAGCAAGTGGTATTTATTTATATAGATTAAAAACAGGTGATTTAGAATTAACCAAGAAAATGCAATTGATTAAATAATATGAATTAAATCCTTATGAAGGGTTGTTAGAAAAAATTCATTATAATTAGTTTTCTAACAACCCTTTTTTTTATTATGAGATAATTATTTGATACATAAACACTCTTTTAAGAGGGCAATATGAGAATTTCTAGTTTTATTTTTTTTCTATTTTTATTTTTTTTATTATTATTAAATCTAAACTTAATTGCTGGAATAACTGGTAAAGTAGCAGGTAAAGTTATAGATGCTGAAACTGGTGAGCCTTTAATCGGTATTAATGTATTGATTGAAGGAACAGGTCTTGGTGCTGCTACAAATGTTGATGGAAATTATGTAATCAATAATGTAGAACCAGGAACATATACTCTTATATTTTCTGGTGTTGGATATCAAAAGCAAATTATTACTAATGTTAAAGTATCAAGTGATTTTACCACAAGAATTGATGTAAAACTTTTACCAGAAGCAATAGGTTTAGAAACAATAGTAATTGAAGCAAAAAGACCAATGGTGAGAAAAGATTTGACTTCTTCTCATACAGTAATTGATAATACACAAATCGAAGCACTTCCAGTTGAAAGTATTGATCAGTTATTGGCTTTGCAAGCAGGAATTACTAAGGGTGCTGGAGGAGAATTACACATACGCGGTGGAAGAACCACAGAGATTGCGTATAATGTTAATGGAGTTTCCTCAGTTAATCCCTATGATTATGGTAGGACGGTTCAAATTTCAACTAATGCTATTCAAGAACTATCGGTAGTTAGTGGAACTTTTAATGCAGAATATGGAAATGCTCTAAGTGGGGTCGTTAATGCTATAACTAAGGAAGGAACTTCAAAATATGTTGGATCTATTTCTTACTATACAGGTGATTTTATAAGTTCTAAGAAAAATGTTTTTATGAATATTGAGTCTATAAGTCCATTTAATAACCAAGTTTTGGAAGGTACATTTGGAGGACCATTACCATTTACTAAGAATCTTACATTCTTTGTCTCTGGAAGATTTAATGACGATAAAGGTTATTTCTTTGGTAAAAGACAACATACTATTTATGACTCTGTTTATCGAAATCCCAATAATCCTAATGATATAAAAATTTCGATTACTGGTGATAATGCACTTGTTCCTATGAATCCTTCAAAGGATTTGAATCTTACTGCAAAATTTACATTTAAACCTTTAAGTACACTTAAGATTAATTATGATGTCGTATTCTCTAATTCTAATTACAAAAATTATAATCACGAACTAAAATATAATCCTGATGCTAACTACAATCGTTATGAGTGGGGTTTAATAAATTCTTTAGAAATTAGACAAACTATAGGTTCAAACACATTTTATTCATTAAAAGGAGCCTACAATTTTTATGATTTCAAAAGATACTTGTTCCCTTTATTAAATGAAGAAGGAAAAGAAGTAGATTTCAAACCTGGAATGGATTTAACAAACCTTAAAGCAGACCCGAGATATCAACCTTCACACAAGAACTTTAAGTTAACACCTTATACTTTTTTATCTGGCGGAACTTTGAATGAACATTTTTATCAACGTTCAAATTCGATGGAAATTAAATTTGATTTAACAAGTCAGCTCTCAACTGAACACGAAGTCAAACTTGGTTTGAGGGCAAAGTATGATATTTTGAATTATCAATATTTTACTATTTTAAGAGATACATTAAATTATAGAAATCCAACTATTCCGCCAGTAAATTCATTATACCATGATTTGTACAGAAGAGAACCTGTCCAATTTTCGGGTTATATTCAAGATAAAATGGAATTTACTAAAATGATAGTTAATGCGGGATTAAGATTTGATTATTTGAATCCAAAATCAAAGTATGCACCTGATATTTTCAAACCAACCTCAAATTTTCAACAGGCAAAAGCAAAAAGTATTTTCAGTCCGAGATTAGGAATTTCATTTCCAATAACAGATCAAGGAATTATCCATTTTTCGTATGGACACTTTTACCAATTACCACCTTTTAGATACTTATACACAAATCCTGATTTCAAAAAATCTGGAAGTACTCCTACTTATGGAAATGCTAATCTTAATCCTGAAAAAACAGTAACTTATGAGATGGGTTTACAACAGCAGTTATCCGAAAATATTGCATTTACTGTAACTGGTTTTTACAAGGATGTGCGTGACCTATTAGCACTTCAAGAAATAAGAATCAGTACCAGTGAATCATATTATAAATATGTTAATAAAGACTATGCAAACATAAAAGGAATTACTTTCTCATTAACAAAAAGAAAACTTCCTGATGACTTGTTTGGAGCGACTTTAGATTACACTTTTCAAGTTGCAGAAGGAAATCAAATTACTGCTTCAGCATTTTTCTTGGATTTATCCTCTGGTAGACAAAGTGAAAAAATTCCTGTCCCTCTAGATTGGGACCAGAATCACACCTTAAATGGCACTATAACTTTTGGAAGAAGTAAGGATTGGACTCTTT
>Ga0308419_1000464_pt1 | contig 29583 bp, 31 predicted proteins | sample HotsprSampleMS50_FD_203674 | JGI IMG/M metagenome (GOLD analysis project Ga0308419, IMG submission 203674) | Hot spring phototrophic mat microbial communities from Mushroom Spring, Yellowstone National Park, Wyoming, United States - 20090730_MS50 ... | reverse complement strand
GCCGAGCAGGGCCGGGTGGCGGTGGAGGGAACCTCGGTGCGCGACCCCTCCTTTCAGATTCCGCTGTCGGCCCGCCAGCGGCAGTTCCTCGACCGCATCAAGGCGGCGCTGGACGAGGAGGGCGTCAACGTGCCCTCGGTGCTCGACCTCGCTCGCAAGCTGGCGGTACCGCCGCAGGCGGTGGAGGAGATGCTCCGCATCGGCGTCGACCGCCGCGAGGTGGTGCGCATCGGGGACGGCCTGCACTACACGCCGGAGGGTCTCTCCAGGATCCAGCGGGCGGTCCGCGAGGCGTTCGGCCCGAGACCGTTCTCGGCGGGCGAGTTCCGCGACGCGCTGGGCACCAGCCGCAAGTACGCCATTCCGCTTCTGGAGCACTTCGATTCGGTGCGCTTCACGGTCCGCAGGGGCGACCAGCGGGTCGTGGCGCGGGCGGGCGAGTAGAATCCGCGCATGCCCGAGCCGCTCGTGGTGATCAGCACGGTGGACGCGGCGGTGCGCTCGATCTCGCAGATCGTGAAGCTGCTGCGGGAGGCCAAGCCCGGCGCCGGCAAGCGCGCGCTGGAGGAGATGCGCGAGGAGATGGCGTCCGGGTTCGAGGCCCTGCAGGCCTCGCTGGAGGAGGCCCGCTCCCAGCTGCAGGCCGTGGCCGAGAGGCAGGCCGCGCTCGAGGCCCGCGTGGCGACCCTCGAGGAGGCGGAGTCGCGCCGCCGCGGATCGTTCTGGGCACGCCTCCTGCGCCGGTTTCAAAAAGTCCAAGAAAACCGCTGAATCCTTTCCGGGGCGCCGCTCCTCCTAGGGATTAGGACCCAGATCGAACGATCCAAGGTCCGGTTCGCACAGAGGAGTACACACCGTGAATCTCAACGAAATCACCCCCGACAAGGTTGTGGACGCGCGCTCGATGGGTTGCCCCGGCCCGCTGCTGGAGGCCAAGAAGGCGATCGGCTCGGTCTCGGTCGGCCAGATCCTGGAGATCCAGTCCGGCGACCCCGGCAGCCGCGAGGACATCCCCGCCTGGTGCAAGAAGACCGGCCACGAGTACCTCGGCTTCGTGGAGCACGACGGCTACGACAGCCTGTTCGTCAAGCGCACGAAGTGACGGCCCACCGGGTCTGACCGCCAACGGAGGCCGAACCATGAAGGACCCCGATCAGTACAAGATCCTGATCCTGACCACCAACATCAGCTCCTATCCCGGCGCGAACACGGTCGGTCAGGCCCGGCTCCAGTATTCGCCCGGAACCTCCATCCTGCGCGTTCCCGATCCCGTGATGTTCCCCGAGGAGTTCTATCTGAACGCCTTCCGCAAGGGCGTCGACGGGATCATCGTGATGAGCAGCGGCTCGGACTGCCCGTACGAGGGCGCCTACCGCCGCCTCTCGGCGCGCATCCAGCGCGTGTACAAGCGCATGAAGGAGGAGGGCATCGACCCGTCGCGCCTCAAGCTCACCACCATCTGCACGGTCTGCAAGGCCGCCTTCCTCAAGGAGATCGCGGAGATGCAGCAGAACCTGCAGAAGCTCGAGGAGGCCGCCGCCAAGGCGTAGGAGAACCGCCATGATCGCCAACCATCCCGTGGAAAGGGCCGACGCGCTGGTCGTCGGAGCCGGCATCGCCGGTCTCCAGGCCGCGCTGGACCTCGCCGACCAAGGCTTTCAGGTCGTGATCGTCGAGCGACAACCCAGCATCGGCGGCCACATGATCAACCTCAGCAAGGTCTTCCCGACGCTGGACTGCGCGAGCTGCATCACCACGCCCCGCATGGCCAGCACGGCCCACCATCCCAACATCCAGGTCTTCACCTACTCCGAGGTGGATTCCATCCGCCCCGTGGGAGACCGGTTCCAGGCCACCATCACCCGCAAGCCGCGCTACATCGACGAGGACAAGTGCATCGGGTGCAAGCGCTGCGAGGAGGCCTGCACGGTCTACCTGCCGGACGAGTACGACCACTCGCTCGGCGCCAAGAAGGCCGTGTCCATCCCGTTCACCAACGCCATCCCGCAGTACCCCGTGCTCGACATGGACGAGTGCTTCCTTTGCGGCGGATGCGCCCGGGCCTGCCCGACCGACGCCATCGACTACCTGCAGAAGCCGGAGACCTTCCAGCTCGAGGTCGGCGCGGTCATCCTGGCCACCGGCTACGACATGACGCCGATGGACGCCAAGAGCCAGTACGGCGGCGGCAAGCTCCCCAACGTGATCTCCCCGTGGCAGGCCGAGAGGCTCCTCGCGCCGCACGGCCCCTACGGCGGAGTGCTCCGGCCGTCGGACGGCAAAATCCCGGACAGCATCGCGTTCGTGCAGTGCGCGGGCTCCCGCGACGCCAGCCTCGGCGTGCCCTACTGCTCCCGCGTGTGCTGCATGTACGCCATCAAGCAGGCGATGCTGCTCTCCGGCTCCCTGCCGATCGCGGACATCACCATCTACTACATGGACATCCGGGCGTTCGGCAAGGGCTACGAGCAGTTCTATCAGAGCGCCAAGGCCATGGGCATCGAGTTCGTCAAGGCCAAGGTCGGCCGCATCCGCGAAGACGAGGAGCACAACCCGATCCTCCGCATCGAGCGGCAGGAGGGCGACAGCGCGCCGGAGGAGGTCCGCCACGACCTGGTGATCCTCTCGCTGGGCATGGTGCCCGCCTGGATTCCCGACCGCGACGGCATCGTGCCGCTCCAGACCGGCTCCGACCGCTTCCTCCTCAGCCCCAAGCCTAGGATCTCCCCGACCCTGACCACGTTGCCCGGCGTGTTCGCCTGCGGCGCGGCCACTGGGCCGAAGGACATCGTCGACACCATCGTCGAGGCCGGAGCCGCAGCCATGCAGGCCGCAGCCCACCTCCAGCGCACCCTCGCAGGAGCCGCGAAATGAGCGAAATCCCGAACGAGAACCCCGTCCACGGAACCCCCGAGAAGGAGGAGGTGCGCGTCGGCGTGTACGTCTGCCACTGCGGCGGAAACATCTCGGACGTCGTCGACGTGCAGAAGGTGGCCGAGGAGGTCGGAAAGCACCCGGACGTGAAGGTCAGCAAGCACTACATGTTCATGTGCTCCGACCCCGGCCAGCAGCTGATCATGGAGGACATCCGGCGCAACGGCATCAACCGCGTCGTGGTGTCGGCCTGCTCGCCGTTCCTCCACGAGACCACCTTCCGCAAGGCCCTCCAGCGCGCGGGCCTGAACCCCTACCTCTACGAGCACGTCAACGTGCGCGAGCAGGTCAGCTGGGTGCACAAGGGCAAGCCGGAGTCCGCCACCGAGAAGACGATCCGCCTCACGCTGGCCGGCGTGGAGAAGGTCGCCCGCCAGGATCCCTTGGAGGCGATCCGGGTGGAGGCCGAGCAGCACGTGGTGGTGATCGGCGCAGGCATCGCCGGCATGCGCGCCGCCGTCTCCGCCGCCCGGAGGGGCCTCCGCGTTACGCTGATCGAGAAGTCCGACCGAACGGGCGGAAGGCTCAACGAGCTCTCCACGCTCTACCCCGACAACGAGTCGGCGCAGACCGTCGTGGACGAGCTGACCGCCATGGTGCAGTCGGACCAGAACATCGACCTGTGCCTGAACAGCCGCCTGACGATGATCGACGGCTACGTCGGCAACTTCACGGTCGGGTTCGAGATGCAGAGCCCCGAGGGGCCGGTGACCAGGCAGATCCGCGCGGGAGCCATCATCCTCGCCACCGGCTACCGGCACTACGAGCCGTTCGAGGGCGAGCTGGGGTACCGCCAGAGCCCCGACGTCCTGACCCTGCCGGAGTTCAACCGGCTCCTAGAGACCACGCCCCCCGGCGAGCTGATGAACCTGAACGGCCGGCCGATCCGGCACGTCGGCTTCGTGCACTGCGTGGGCAGCCGCCAGGTGGAGGGGGTCCACCAGCCGCAGCCCGACGGCAAGGTCAACGACTACTGCTCGCGCGTGTGCTGCACGGCCGCGCTGCACGCCATCCACCGGCTGATGGACAAGCACCCCGGCGTGCGCGTGTTCGACGTCTATCGCGACATCCGCACCTACGGGCGCGGCCACGAGGATCTGTACGAGGAGGCCAGCAAGCGCGGCGTCCTGTTCTTCCGCCACACCGAGGAGAACCAGCCCGTCGTTCGGCTGAACGAGTCGTCCAACGGCCGGCCGAGGCACACGCTCGCCGTGCAGGACGTGCTGACCTGGAACGAAGAGGTCGAGATCCCGGTGGACCTCATCGTGCTGGCGACCGGGATGATGCCCAACGACATCTCCGGGATCATCCAGACGATGAAGCTGCCGGTAGGCGCCGACCGCTTCCTGCAGGAGGTCCATCCCAAGCTCCGCCCGGTGGAGGTGGCCAACAACGGCGTGTTCCTCGCCGGAACCTGCCAGGGGCCGATGGACGCCATCGAGGCCGTGGCGGCAGGCGAGGCCGCGGCGGTGAAGGCGTCGATCCTCCTCTCCAAGGGCATGATCGAGATGGACCCGTTCGTGGCCCGCGTCCGCGAGGAGAAGTGCACCGGCTGCGAGCTGTGCCTGGCCGAGTGCGAGTACCGCGGCGCACTGACGATGGCCGAGTCCGCCGACGGCCGCAAGGTCGCCCGCGTCAACCCCGCCCTGTGCGCGGGATGCGGCGCGTGCGCGGCCGTCTGCGAGCCTAGGGCGATCGAGATCGCCGGCTGGTCGCTGGACCAGTTCGACGCCATGGTCGACGCGCTGGTGGCGCACTGAGGGGGACCAAGATGGCAGAGGAAACCGCCAAGAAAACCAACCGCGCCCTGGAGCAGCTGAAGCAGCTGCGCTCGGAGCGCGCCGAGGAGAACAAGAAAAAGGCCGAACGGCAGAAGGAGCAGAACCGCCTGCAGAAGGCCGTGCTCGACGCCTTGGGCGACGGGGAGCGCACCGTCCCCGAGATCGCCGAAGCCGCCGGCATCGATACCCAGACGGCGCTGTGGTGGGTCACGGCGCTGCGCAAGTACAACAAGGTCGAGACCGCCGGCAAGCGCGGCGACTACCCGACCTACCGGAGAAAGTAGCCATGGCCGTCACCGTCCAACCCGAAGTCCTCAACGACATCAAGCGGTATGGGGCGTTCGACATCTCCGCCTGCTTCCACTGCGGCAACTGCACCGCGGTCTGCCCGCTCAGCGACCAGGCCGGGTCGTTCCCGCGCAAGCTGATCCGCCTCGGGCAGATCGGCGACCGGAAGCGCCTGGCCTCCAGCCCCGAGGTGTGGCTGTGCTACTACTGCGGCGAGTGCAGCGAGACCTGCCCGCGGCAGGCCGAGCCCGGCGAGTACATGGCGGCGCTCCGCCGCTACGCCATCGCCTCCGCCGAGCCCACGGGCTTGGCCAGGCTGATGTACAAGTCCATCGGCCTCTCGCTTCTGGTCACCCTGCTGGTCGGCATCTTGCTGGGCATGTTCCTGCTCGCCCGGCCCGCGGAGGCGCAGAACCTGCCGCACATCCAGGCGTGGATGTTCGACCTGGTGCCGTACGAGACCATCCACAACATGGGCATCGCGGTGTTCGCGATCGCCGGCCTGACCATCCTGGCCGGGTTCGGCAGAACCCTCCGCTCGATCTGGGGCGGGCCCGACGGCAAGGGTCCGGGCAAGGCGTCGTTCGCCGACCTGAGGCGGGCCTTGGCGTGGACCTTCAAGGAGATCGCTCTGATGAACCGCCACCGCGAGGAGGCCGACAGCGCCGCGGCGAGCCTGCCCGCCTGGCTCCGCGCCAGCGTCGCGCACCGGCTGATCATGTACGGCTTCACGGCGCTGCTGCTGGCCACCACGCTCGACTTCGTGTTCATCACGCTGCTGCCGCTGGGGCTGGTCACCTTCTGGCCGGCGCGCATCATCGGCATCCTCGGCGGCATCGCGATGATGGTCGGCGTGGTCGGAGCGTCGTGGCGCCGGATCCGCAAGCTGGAGAAGAACGTCGCCCGCTCGGCCTTCGGCGACTGGTGGGTGCTGTTCTTCCTGTTCGTCCTCGGGGTCACCGGGTTCTGGCTGACGGGCGTCGTGACCGTCCGGCCGGAGAAGAGCGTGGCCTACGACATCGTTCTGCTGGTGCACGCCGCCATGGCCATGGAGCTGGTGCTGATGCTGGCCTTCACCAAGATGGCCCACATGCTCTACCGCCCGCTGGCGCTGCTGGTGTACCGGCTCAAGACCCAACCCCAGGCCTGAGGCCTGACCGACAACAAGCGACGAAGCACGGAGAGAGAACCAGCCATGTCGACGATCGAACAGAACCCCTCGCTGGAAGCCCTGACCGCCGAGCTCGAGCGGCTCCGGTCCGAGGTCGAGCAGATCAAGGCCAACCAGCCCGAAGACAAGCTCTCGATGGTCGTGATGAGCGGCGACCTGGACCGCCTGCTCGCGGCGTTCATCATCGCCACGGGCGCGGCCGCCATGTTCGAGGAGGTCGTGATGTTCTTCACGTTCTGGGCGACCCCCGCCCTGCGCGACCCCAGGAAGAACCCGCCGAAGAAGGACCTCCTGTCCAAGATGTTCGGCTGGATGCTTCCCAAGGGGGCCGGCAAGCTCAAGCTCAGCCGGATGCACATGGCGGGCATGGGCACCGGCATGATGAAGGGCCTGATGCGCAAGAAGGGCGTGCTGTCCCTCGAGCAGCTCATGAAGCAGGCCGCCGACTCCGGCGTGAGGATCTACGTCTGCCAGATGAGCATGGACCTGATGGGCATGACGCTCGACGAGATGATCGACTACCCGGACATGAAGCCCGCCGGCGTCGCAAAGTTCCTTGCCGAGGCCGGCACCAGCAAGAGCACGCTTTTCATCTGAGCTCTCTCTCGTGCGAACGGGCGTCCTCCCGGCTTGCCGGGGGGCGCCCTTCGTCGCCGGGCCGGGCCCGCTCCGCGACCGACGCCGGGCTTCCACAACCGAAGAACGGCGTGGAGGCCACCTTGGGCGGCTCTCCCCTCAGGGCGGCCGAGATCGCCTGCGCCGCGTAGGCCGTCTCCTGGGCGTCGCAGAATCGGCCGATGTTGTAGGCGCCCACGTAGACGGTCCTGCCGCGAGCGTCGATCACCGCGGCGGCGGGGGCCGCGGGCACCCCGAATCTCCGCGCGATCCGACCCTGCGGGTCGGCGGCCACGGGCACGCCGGGGAACTCCCTCGCCGCCCGCGCCGCCAGCTCGGCTCCGCCCGGCACGACCGTGACCCAGCGAACCCGCGGCCAGCGCCGCATCGCCTCGCGGATCGACGGCGACTGGAACCGCGAGCACGCGCAGTCCGGGTCCCAGAAGTTCACCACGCGCACCGAACCCTCGCCCGCCAGTTGAAACCCTCCCCGATCGGTGGCCAGCGACTCCACCGGGCTGGCAGGCGCGCGGCTCGGGTCCAGCCTCGTCCAGCCCGAAGGCGGCTCCACGGCCCGCGCATAGCGGACGCTATACTGCCACAGGGCAACGCAGGTGCCGGCGATCCAGCAGGCGAACAGCAGGCCGGCCGGCTTCATGCGACCCTCAGCTCCGGAGATCCCGCCGCCCGGTTCACGCGAGCCTCCAGCCCGCGCACGAACTCCAGCAGCCGCTCCAGTTCCATCTGGCCTTCGCCCACCGACCGCAGGCTCTCTCCCGCGGCCTGGCTCAGCTCAGCCATCTGCGAGTCCACCGTCACCGCCTCGCCGCGGGCCTGCGCCGCGAGCCGCGACGTCTCCTCGAAGCCGGCCAGGATGGTCTGGATCTGGGAGGCAAGATCGGCGCACGAGGCCATGGTCGACGCAGCCGAGGCCTCGAACTCGCCCAGCGCGTCCGCCAGCGACCTCAGGTCGGAGCCGACCCCGGTCCCCTCCTCGGCGATGCGACGCGACTCCGCCTCCACCTGGTCGAATCGGCGCAGGGCGTCCTCCACCGACGCGGCCAGGCGCTCCAGGGTGGCCGAGGCCGCCTGCGCCAAGCCGCCTTGCCCGCCCTCGCCCTCTACCGAACCAAGCGCCTCGTCGAACTGCGCGGTCATCTCCTGCACCAGGGAAGCGATGCTGCGCGTCGCCTCCGACGTCCGCTCGGAGAGCTTTCGGACCTCCTCCGCCACCACGGCGAACCCGCGCCCGCTCTCTCCGGCGCGCGCGGCCTCGATGGCGGCGTTCAGTGCCAGAAGATTGGTCTGGGCCGCGATCTCCTCGATGGAGGTGAGGATCTCCTGGATGTCCGCCGTGCGACGGTGCAGGGCGCGCACCTTGTCCGCCACCGACCCGATGCCGCTCTGGATGGACTCCCGCCCCTGGGCCGCCTCGCGCACCAAGCCGGCCGCGCCATGCCGTGCCTCTGCGGCGAGTTCGGAAAGGCCCTCGGCCACCGCCAGCAGCTGCTCCGTGCGCCCGATGGACCGCTGTCCCTGCTCCGCCTGGCGGCGCGCCAGATCGGACATCGCCTGGCTCTCACGCGCCAGCTCCTCGATGCGCAGGGCCACCTCGCGGGTCTGGCGCGTGCCTTCCTGCATGCGCGCGTCGATCTCCTCGGCTCCTCGGCGCACGCGCTCCATGCTCTCCCGCGCCTCGCCGGTGAGGCCGTTCTGCCTGCGGGCGGCCTCGGCCAGCGCCTCCAGACCCCGACCCACGTCGCCGACGCCCCTGCGGGCCTCCTGCAGCCGCGTTCCGAGCAGGCGGAACGCCGAGCGCACCTCCGCATCGCCCTCGCCCGCGTCCTCGGAGAACCGGCCGAACACCTCCGCCAGCTGCTCCTGTTGCAGCCAGTCGCCCCGCATGGTCGCGGCCAGGCTGGCCAGCAGACCCGCCTCGGCCACGACGAACGCGGCGTGGATCGCCGTGAGCAGGTACGGGTTCATCCGCGTGGAGTACAGGTAGACGGGCACGCTCATCGCCTGGAGCACCGCGAACGAGGCGTGGTGCACCGCGATGGTCGCGGCCGCCGCGATCGGCCGCCAATCCCGGAACGCCAGCAGCAGCGCTAGGCCGACGAACACGTGGAAGTGCATCTCGGTCATCCCGCGGCTCTGATAGATGTAGAGCGCCGAGTAGAACATCGTCGCCACGCCGACGGCGACCTTGGCCAGGCCCGAGGACGGGTCCGCCCGCAGCAGCCCGATCGGCACGAGGGCCGCCGGAATCCCCACCAGGATCGCGGGCAGCCACGTGCCGTACCACGCCGCCAAAGCCAGGCCCAGCCCCGCGTGCGCGAGGAGGATCCGCGGCTGCGACCCGTCGAATCCCGCCAAGGGTTCCCAGCCCCGCGTGCGCGAGAAGGATCCTCTCGAACAGAACGGCCACGCGCCGCTCCGCGTCCACCAACCGGAATCGCTCCATTTTTAACTCCGCTTGAAATCTGCGTCAGGAACAGAATCGGCTCAGGCCCGGCTCACGCTCAGGGGTTGCAGGCCCAAATGCCGAGGACGGGGCGATCCCACAGGGCCTCCCATCGGAGGGGCAGCGGGTTCCACAGGCCGAGCGAGTGCGCCGAGCCGCCTGAGGGTTGGGCCAAAAGCAAGACGGATCGGGCGAGTCCACCGTCAACCGGCCCGATCCGCGCTTGGTCCGCGCGCACAAAACCCCCATTCGGGGTTCCGATGCAACGATTCGGCTTTGCTCTCCCAGACGCAAGAATCATGGCACCGGCCCCGCCTACGGCGGGGCCGGTGCTACAGATTTAGGACCTTCGGCGGAAATCAGGCCTTGCGGCGGTCGCGGAAGCCGGGCAGGCGCCGGCCCTTGTAGAAGCCGTCGGGGGTCGCGTGGTGCGGCATCCGGTACGGCTCCTCGCCCTGACGGTTCGGCTGAATCTCCACCATGTCCGCCACGTAGTGCGTGCGACGGAGCGCGGTGCGCTGGTGCGAATGGCGTCGTTTCGGGTTGGGCATCGGCTTCCTCTCTACTTCTTCTCGCGATGGAGCGTGTGCTTGCGGAGGTTCGGGTTGTACTTCATCAGCTCCAAGCGATCCGGCGTGTTCCGCTTGTTCTTGGTCGTGGTCACGTAGTGCTTGCCGTCCTCGGTGCACACGAGGCGGATCGGTTCTCGCGCTTCGGATTTCTTGGCCATCGGATCGCCTCCAACGGGCACGGCGCGCGCCACGCCCGGAATCAAGCCCAAGGATTATGACCGATCCGCGCCGCTCCGCGCAAGCCGCGGGCCGGGACCGCCGCAACCCTCCAGCCGGTGCGGGCCTCTACTCCGGTGAGAGAGGTGCTGCCCAAGATGAACATCGACCGTTTCGTGATGGCCTTCGCCGGAACCGTGGTGCTGGTGAGCGTGCTGCTCGCCGTGACCGTGAGCATCAACTGGCTGTTCCTGACGGCCTTCGTGGGGCTGAACCTCCTGCAGGCCTCGTTCACCCGGTTCTGCCCGCTGGCGGCGGTGCTGCGCAAGCTCGGCCTGAAACCCGGCGAGGCGTTCTGAGCGCCCTTCGGGTATCCTAGCCGGCTAGGACGCTCGCGTCCCTGTCCCCTTCAGAGGGGACCGCAAGACCAAAGGGAAAGCAATGAGGAAGTACGAAGCGCTGTACATCGTCAAGCCCGAGCTCTCCGACGCCGACGTGGCGCAGCTCGCCGCCCACTTCAAGGGCGTCGTGGAGAACCTCGGCGGAACGGTCTCCAAGGCCGAGAAGTGGGATCGCCGCAAGCTGGCCTACGAGATCAAGGGCTACAAGGAAGGCGTCTACATCCTGATGGAGTTCGAGGCCCCGCCCGCGGCTCCGGCGGAGGTCAGCCGCCTGCTTCGCATCCACGACGACGTCATCCGTCACCGCATCTTCAGCCAGGAGGACTGACATGGTCAACCGAGTCGTGCTCGTCGGGCGCCTCACCCGCGACCCGGAGCAGAAGACCACCCCGAACGGCACCAGCGTGTGCGACTTCAGCATCGCGGTCGACCGCCGCGTCAAGCAGGAGGGAGGCCAAGACGCCGACTTCTTCCGAGTGACGGCCTGGGGCAAGACGGCCGAGTTCGTCGGTCGCTATCTGGCCAAGGGCCGCCTGGTTGCCGTGGACGGGCGGCTCCAGCAGCGCAAGTACACCGCCCAGGACGGCACCACCCGCGAGGTCGTGGAGGTCATCGCGGAGAGCGTGCAGGGCCTCGACCGACCGACGGACCGCCAGCCTGCGGCGTCCGAAACCGACACCTTCGGCCAGGCTGACCGGCCGGAGCGCCGCCCGGCGTCCGGGGCGGCCGCGCCTCCTCCCGTCGAGCCGAACGTAGACGAGTACGACCCGTTCGCGGATGGCAACTGATGGCTGAGAATCTGAACGACCGCAGTTTCGTCGAGAGGCTGGACCCCAAGGGGATGCTCCGCCTCACCGAGGAGTTCCCGAACCAGTGCCGCAGGGCGCTGGAGATCGCCAAGGTTGCGCCGCTGCCGAGCGACATCGGCAAGCCGAAGCTGGTCGTGCTGACCGGCTTGGGCGGCTCCGCGGCCGGCGGCGACTTCACCCGGGCGCTGTTCGAGGCGCAGGCCGACGTTCCGTTCGTCGTGAACCGCGACTACTCGCTCGCGAACTGCGTCGGACCGGACACCCTGGTGTTCGCCACCAGCTACTCCGGAAACACCGAGGAGACCCTGGCCGCCTACGACGACGCGCGCGCCAAGGGCACCAAGCTCGTCGTCGTCACCAACGGCGGCAAGCTCGCCGCCAAGGCGCAGGCGGACGGCGTGCCGGCGATCCTGATCCCGGCCGGCCAGCCTCCGCGCACCGCTCTGGGCTATCTCCTGATCCCGGTGGTCTACGCCTGCGAGAAGTTCGGGCTGCTGCCGCCGCAGGACTACGAGGCGGCGTTCGCGCTGCTGGACCGCTGCCGCTCGGACTGGACCGTGGAGGCCGCGGACAGCCCCGCCAAGGCCCTCGCCCAGGCGCTGTTCGGCAAGCTCGGCCTGCTCTATGGGCTCGGATCTTGGCAAGCGGTGGTCGCCAACCGGTGGAAGGGCCAGATCAACGAGAACTCCAAGAACATGGCGTTCGTGAACGCCTTCCCGGAGCTGAACCACAACGAGATTCTGGGCTGGGTCGGCGCCGGCAAGCAGGGCGTGGCCAACTGGGTGGTGGTTCTGCTGCAGGACGGCTCGGAGAGCGCCAAGATGAAGGCTCGGGCGCGCGTCACCGCCGAGCTGACCAAGGACCTGGCCGAGTGGCACTCGGTCGAGGCCCGGGGCGTGAACCTTCTGCAGAAGATGCTGTCGCTGACCTACTTCGGCGACTTCGTCTCGCTCTACCTGGCCGCGCTGAACGGCGTGGACCCGGAGAACATCGACTGGATCAACGTGCTCAAGTCGGAGCTGGCGAAGGTCGGCTGAAAGCCGCGCGACGACGACACGGCGGGGGTCGCTTCACAAGGAGTGCCCCCCGCCTTCCTTTCCGAGGGCCGTCCGCCTTGGGCGCGTTTCTCGCTGCCCGCGTGGACCACCACCCCGGCCCCTCTTGGGCCGGAGAGGGCCCTCCGAGGTGGGACTCACGCACCCCGCCACGGCCGGGCTCTCCGCCTGTGCAGACCCCTGCGGCGGGCCGCTTTTGGCCGCGGCTCGGCGCCCCGCCGCAGACGAAGCCCAAGTCCGCCGAGACCGACCCCACTGCGCTTGGAGCCTCCCTCCAAGGACACGGGGCCGGGCCGCTCGCCGCGGCCCGGCCCCGCGCGAGAAACCCTCCCGATCAGGCCTTTCCGTGCCGCCGCCGCCAGCGCGAGAAAGCCTCGGACAGATCGTCGAAGATCGTGTACGAGCAAGGGATGACCAGCAGGGTCAGCAGCGTGGACAGCGTCATGCCGCCGATGATCACGATGCCCAGCGGCGAGCGGAACTCGGAGCCGCGGCCGAAGGCCAGGGCGATCGGCAGCATCGCCAGCAGCAGGGCAAGCGTGGTCATCAGGATCGGGCGCAGACGCGTGGGACCGGCCTCCAGGATCGCCTCGTGGCGGCTCTTGCCCCTGGAGCGCAGAGTGTTCGTGTAATCCACCAGAAGGATCGCGTTCTTGCCCACCAGTCCGACCAGCGTGATGATCCCGATGAAGCCCACGATGTTCAGCGGCTTGTCCGTCAGGATCAGCGCCAGGATCGCGCCCACCATCGCCTGCGGCTGCGACACCTGGATGATGAACGGGTACAGCATGTTGTTGAACAGCGACGCCAGCACCATGTACACCAGCACCAGGCCGATCGCGAGCGCGCCGAACAGGTAGCCGCTCTCGCGGGCCTGCAGATCCGCCTGACCGAGCGCCTTGGTCTTGACCCCCGGCGGAACCAGCTTCTGCTCCGCCAGCCACTTGTCGATCTCGCCCTGCACGGAGCCCGCGGCGTAGCCGGGAAGCAGGTCGGCCGAGAGCTGCACCTCCTCGATGCGGTCCCGACGCTGGATCTTGTCCACGTCGGTTCCCCGCACCAGCTGCGCCACCTCGCCCACGTACACGGGACGGCCCTGCACGAACCGCACCGGCACCGTCTCCAGCAACGCCGGGTCGTTGCGCTCGTCCAGGTCCATCATCACGCGGATTGCGTACTCCTTGCCCGCGACCCGGTACTTGGTGTCGTCGTTGCCCTGGTAGAGGCTGCGCAGGGCCATCGCCAGCTCACCCACAGAGACGCCCATATCCGCCAGGCGCGCGCGGTCGGGAAGCACCCGAACCTCCGGCTTGCCGGGCTTGGAGGAGATGTCCGGGTTGATCACGCCCTTCACCGCGCCGGTCTTGAGCAGGCGCTTCACCTTGTTCGCGGTTTCCAGAATCAGCTGGCGGTCGTCGCCGAGGAACGACATCTGGATCGCCGAGCCCCCGGCCCCGACGCCCGACTGCGCCGCCACGAACACCTCCGCACCCGGAATGCGGCCGATCCGCTTGATGATCTCCGCGGCCACCGACGTGTCGGCCTGGTCGCGGAGCCTCTCCTCACCGCGCTTCCAAAACGCCAGCTTGTCCGCGAGGGCCTTCTTGTCGTTCAGCGAAACCACCACCTGGCCGTAGTTGGAGCCCGTGTTGCCGCCGCCGAAGAATCCGCCCACCTGGCTGCCGACGTTCGACAGCACATAGGCCACGTCCGGCATCCCGATCAGCTTTCGCTCGATCTGCTCGATGACCCGGCCCGTGGCGCTCAGGCTGGAGCCGGGAGGCAGCTGCACGTTCACCGTGACGCGGCCCCCGTCGCTGTCCGGGAAGAACTGGAACTTGAACACCGCCTCGCCCTTGTAGGCCCGGTACGCCTGCCCGGCCAGACCCGAAAGCGGAAACAACAGGCCGAACAGCGCCCCGTACACCAAGAACTTCGGGCTGAAGTAGCCCCGGAACGCGTTGACGACCATCGTGATGAAGCCGATGACGACCGAAGCGCCGAAAAGGACGTAGGCCGGCTGCATCGCACCGAAGCTGCCCGCGATGAACGTGATCGCGCCCACCAGCGCGGAGTTGCCCAGGAGGAACACGAACCACCGGTGCCTCAGGGACCAGTCCAGCGCACGGCGGTAGAAGCTCGACAGCCCGTGGAAGTTCCGCTCGAACCACACGCCGAAGCGCGTCCTCGGGTGCTCCAAATCCTCGCCCGCCTTGTACCAGCGCGAGGCCAGCATCGGCGTGACGGTGAACGAGACCAGCAGCGAGAACACGACGGCCGAAACGTACGACAGCGCCATCGGCCGGAAGAACTCGCCGGTGATGCCGCCCATGAACGCGATCGGAAGGAACACCACCACGTCCGCGGCGGAGATGGCGATGGCCGCCAAGCCGATCTCGGCCCGGCCGTTGATGGCCGCCGTCGTCGGGTCCTCGCCCATCCGCAGGTGGCGGTAGATGTTCTCGATCACGACGATGGCGTCGTCCACCAGCACGCCCACGGCCAGGGACAGGCCCAGCATCGTGAGGTTGTTGATCGTGAAGCCGAACAGCTTCACCATGATGAACGCCGCGAACATGCAGATCGGGATTGCGATGGACACGATCAGCGTGCCCCGCAGGTCGTGCAGGAACACGAAGATGATCAGCGCCACCAGCAGGATGCCGAGCACCAGCGAGAAGTTCAGGTCCTCCAGCGCCTCGTTGATCCGCTTGGCCTGCTCGTCGGTCACGACGATCTTCAGACCGATGTCGCGGTACTGGTCCTCCAGCTCCTGGATCGTCTGCTTCGCCTGCTTGGTGACCTCGATCGCGTTTCCATCGCGCGACTTCTGTAGGATGAGCGCGATCGTCTCCTTGCCGTCGAGCCGGGCGTACTGCGTGCGCTCCTGGCTCGTATCGACGATCTCCGCGATGTCGCCCAGCCGCACCAGCCGGCCCTTGGCCATCGGGTTGTTCGGGTCCGTGACGCTCAGGTAGGTGTCCCGCATCTCCTGCGCGTCGGCGAACTCCGCCTTCACCCGGACGCTGACCTCCTGGCCGTCGGTGATGGACCGGCCGCTGGGCACGTTCATGGTCGCGGCCTGGATGGCCCGCTGCACGTCCAGGATGCCGAGCCCGTAGGCCTCCAGGCGCTCCTTGCGGAGCCGTACCTGGATCTCGCGCACGTCGCCGCCGACCACCTGCACGCTTCCTACGCCGCTGATCCGGGCGAAGCGGTCGGCGATGCGGTCGTCCACCAAGTCGCGAAGGGCGCGAAAGTCCAGCTTCTCTGCGTTCAGCGCGAGGTACAGGATCGGCAGGCTGGCCGTGTCGAATTTCGTGATCGTCGGCTTCTTGGCGTCGGTCGGCAGGTCGTTCAGGATGCCGTCCACCTTCGACCGCACGTCGTTCAGGGCGACGTCCTGGTTCACGCCCAGCTCCAGCTCGACGACCACGACGCTCACGCCCTCGCGGCTGAGGCTGGTGATCTGCCTCAGGCCGTTGACGCCGGCCACCGCGTCCTCGATCTTCCGGCTGATGAGGTTGTTCACCTCCTCGGCGCCGGCGCCGGGATACACCGTGGTGACCGTCACGATGCCGAAGCTGACCTCGGGGTTCAGCTCGACGCGCATGCTGCGGTACGAGATCGTGCCCATCAGCACCGCGCCGATCATCAGCATGAAGATGAAGATCGGCCGTGCGATCGCGGCGCGGGTCAGATTCATCTCAGGCCCCCCGCCCCGCTCTCGTCCGAAGCGGCCTCGATGCGCACCGGGCTCCCCTCGTCGAGCGTGTCCTGGCCCTTCACCACGAGCTGGGCTCCGACGGGGATGTCCTCCACTCGGGCGTCCAGACCGCGAACCTCCAGGATCCGCACCGGCACCGCCTTGGCCTTTCCGTCTTCGACCACGAACACGACCTTGCGGCCGCCCCGCTCCACGATCGCCGGGAACGGGATCACGATCGAGCCGGGCACGGACCTCAGGCGCACCGTGCCCCGGGCGAACATCCCGGCTCGGATGCCCTGCGCCCCGGAGGGAAGCTCCACCCGGACGCTCAGCAGGCGACCGACCGTGCTCACCGACGGGTTCACGGCGGAGATGCGGCCCTGGATTGGCCTGCCGCCCAGCGCGTCGAAGCGAACCTCCACGGGCATGCCATCGCGGATCAGCGACGACGAGCGCTCGGGGACTTCGCCCTCGAAGTACAGGCCCTCGGAGGACACCAGCCGAACGATCGGCGTGCCCGAGCCGACCACGGTGCCGGGCTGAACCGGACGCCCGGCAACCTTTCCGGCGAACGGCGCCCGCACCACGCAGTCCTCGATGTTCTGCCGCTGAAGCGCCACCTGCGCCTCGGCCGCCGCCAAGGCCGACTTCGCGGCCTCCACCTGCTGACCGAGCAGGGCATCGAGCTTCTTGGCGGCCTGCGCGTTCCGCAGGTTCTCCTCGGCCTGGCGGACCGCCTCGCGCGCCGTCGCGAGGTCCTCCGGCCGAACCGCGCTCTGCGCGATGCGCTGGGCCTGCAGGGCGTTCTCGTACTGGCTGAGGGCGATCTGGTACTGGTTCTCGGCGACGTCGAGCAGCTGGCGGCTGATGGCGCCCTGCTCGAAGAGCCTCCGCCGCCGCTCCAGCTCCTTGCGGGCGGTCTCCATGCCGCTGCGCGCGGCCTCGACGTTGTTGGCCGCTTGAGCGCGCTCCTCGTCCCGCGCCCCCTTCTCAGCCTTCTGCAGCTGAGCCTTGGCGGAACGGAGCTGGGCCTCGGCCGCCGCCACCGCCGCCGAGCTGCGCGAGGGACCCACGGCCGCGTTCGTCAGCGCTTGCCGCAGCTGGGCCTGCGACGCCTGCACCTGCGCCTCGGCCTGTCGGAGAGCGAGGCGGTAGTTCGTGTCGTCCAGCCTGGCCAGCACCTGGCCCGCCGCGACAGGATCGCCATCGGCCACCAGCGTCTCAACGACCTTGCCCGGAAGCTTGGCGCCGACCGAGGCCTCGGTTCCTGCTACCACGCTGCCGGTGACCTCGATGCTGTCCACGAACTCGGTCCGGCTCACCGGAACCACGCTCACCGGCAGGACCTTGTCCTGCAGCAGCGCCTCGGTCTCCTTGGCCTGCTTCTGCGCCGCGCGGTTCACGCAGCCGCCGAGCGCCAGAAGCGCCAGGGCGGCCGACACTCCGATCCACTTCGCTCTCTCCGTCTTCATAGGTCTCCCACGCTCTTCGTCTAACGGTTCGGGTTGGGCGAATCCGCCCCGATGGCGCGCTGGAGGGCCGCATAGGCCGATAGCGCCTCGTAGCGGGCGTTCACCAGGTCCGCCTTGGCCTGCGTGTCTTGGGCCTGGGCGTCCAAAACCTCCAGTTGGATGGCCTCGCCGGCCTCGTACCTCAGCTTCGCGAGCCGGAAGTTCTCGGCGGCGAATTCGGCCTGCCGGCGGGCCACCTCCAGGCGGGCCATCGCATTGGTCAGGTTCGTCACGGCCTGGTTGACCTCCAGCGACAGACCGAGCTTCAGCTGCTCGATCTGGATCGCGACCTGCTCCTCGTCCTGGCGGGCGGCCTTCACGCGCGCGCGGGTGACGCCGGAGTCCCAAAGCGGGACGGTGAGCGTGGCCACCGCCAACGAAGAGTCCTTCCTTCCGCCGAAGCCGGGGTCGAAGTTGTGCTGGTACACGCCAGCGACGCCCAGGCTCGGGTTCAGGCCGCGCTCCTCCGCGCGGCGGATGAACGCCAGCGCCTCCAGCTGCTTCTGAGCGGCCTTCAGCTCGGGCCGGTTTTGAAGGGCCAGCTCGACCAGCTTCGCCGCGTCCTCCACCTTCTCGGGCTCCGCCTGGACCGGCGCGAGCTCGAACTCCGTCTCCACGGGCCGGCTCAGCGCGTTGTTGAACGCCTGCTTGGCCAGCCTCAGCCCGTTGTTCGCCGAGAGGAGCTGGGCCTCGACGCTCGCCACGAGAGTCTCGAAGCGGAGCACGTCGATCTTCGCGGCCGCACCCACTTCGAACTGCTTCTTGGCGTTGGCCAGTCGCTCCCTCGCGCTGGCGAGGTTGTCCTCGGCCACGCGCACGAGTTCCTGGGCCTGCAGAACGCGGTAGTAGGCCGTGCGCACGTTCAAGCGCAGATCGTTCTTCTGGGCCTGGAGCGTCTCCCTGCTGGCGTTGAGCGACAGCTTGGAGGCCCTCACGAGCCGCCCGATGTTGCCGGAGATGTCCACCGGGATCGACAGCGTGAACTTCGCGTTCTTGGTCTCATCGGGCTGGATGACGACCGAAACGCCCGGGCCGAAGCTCGCCGTGCTTCCCTTGTCGAGCTTCGTGTACGTCCCCTCCGCCGTCAGCTTCGGGAACAGATTGGCCTGGGCCTCGGCGGCCTGCTGGCGCGCCTTCTCCACGCGCGTCTCGGCCGCGCGCACCGAGAAGGCGTTCTCCTCCGCGATGCGGATGGCCTCGTCGAGGGTCAGAGTGGGGGCGGAGTTGGCGGCGAGCGCCAAAGCGGCGATCAGTGGGTTCATGCTTCTTCCTCCTGTTGCTGCGCGCTCTGCTGCATGCGCTGGACGAACTCGGAGAACTCGTTGAGGAACATCTGAAGCTCGTCGATCTTGCAGATCATCAGGCCCTTGTAGACCGGGTGCCGCATCACCAGCAGCTTGTCGCCGGCTTGGATGCCGAGCTCGGCCCTGGCCTCGGCGGGGATCACGATCTGGCCCCGCTCGCCGACGGTGACGGCGCCGTAGAAGGCGTCGTCCGCTGCGATGCTACGGTGCACATGTTTCATGCATTTCACACTCCGGCGCATTCATCGTACCTGATGGATAGATCGGAGATTCAAGAGTCCCTTCTGCAGGTTCTCCAGCCTCATCCGTGAAGGTAACTTGTCGGCGTGAAAGGTTTCGGCCTGGCCGCTTGCCTCCTCCTTCCGTCCCTAGCCGCGGGCCAGGGGCTGATCCCCACGCGCAACCACCGCGCCGTGTCCCTCGCCTTCTACCGCTGGACGCCGGGGAACGTCGGCTTGGAGTCCGGCGAGTCCCGATGGAGCGTCTCGTGGACCGAGGCCAACGACCTGCGGGCCGCCGGCTCGAACTTGGAGGATTGCGAGGTCTCGCGCCTTCTGCTGGAGTTCCGCCGCGCCCTTCCAAGTGGGCTCGAGGCCGGCTTCGAGCTCCCTCTCCTGGCGAGGCACGGCGGGTTCCTGGACGGGATCATCGACTGGTGGCACCGCAACGTCCTCGGCTGGACCGACCCGCTCCGAGACGCCTCCCCACAGGGCCGGGCGACGATCCAAGGCCCCGACCTCGGGAGCTTCGGCTCCGCGACGGGCTTGGGAGACGTGGCCTTCGTCGTGAGGAGGAGCTCGGGGCCTTGGCGGTTCGGTGTGGCCCTGAAGCTGCCCACGGGCGACGCCGACAAGCTACTGGGCAGCGGCGCGACCGACCTCGCCGCCGCGGCCGAGCGGGATTGGCGCCTCGGAGAGCGATGGACCCTGCACGCCTACGGCGCGGCCGTGCTGCAGAGCCGTCCGACCCGGTTGCGGGGAGCGCGCGACGTCGCCTGGCAGGCGGGTTTCGGGGTGGTTTGGTCGCCCAACTCGCGGGACCAGTGGATCGCGCAGTGGCAGCACGAGGATTCCGCCCTCCGCACCGGCGTCGCGCCTTTGGACGCCCCCCACCGTCTGGTCACGTTCGGCTACCGAAGGCTTCTGGGGGATGGGCTGGTCGAGGCGTTCTTCTCGGAGGACCGCGACCTGTTCAACGGCTCTTGGCCGGAAGGGGCGAATGTCGGGCCGGACTTCACGGTCGGCCTGCGCTACGAGGCCAAGGTCGGTCGCTAACGGGTGCCGAGGGCCGACGGGCCAAGGCTTCGAACGCGGCGGTTGACGCCCGGTCGCGCCTAGAGGTGTTCCGCCAGCACCTGGAGACCGATCCCGATCAGCACGACCCCACCCAGCACCTCGATCGGCCTCCCCCACCGAGCCGAGGCCCGCGCGCCGATCAGCATCCCCACGCAGGACAGGCAGGCCGTCACCACGCCGATCACCGCGGCCGGAACCCAGATGGACACGCCCAAAGCCGACAGGCTGAGCCCCACGGCCAGGGCGTCGACGCTCGTGGCGAGGGAGAACGCCACCAGCGACCAGCCCTTGGTGGGGTCGCGCCTCTCGCCGCACGACTCCTCGCCACCGCGCACCGCCTGAAGGATCGCCTTTCCCCCCACCAGCGCCAGCAGGCCGAAGGCGACCCAGTGGTCCCAGCGCTCGATGATCGACCGCGCGCCCGTGCCGGCGAACCACCCCAGGACAGGCATCATGGCCTGGAACCAACCGAAGTGGAACGCGATGCGGAAGACCTGGCGGCCGTGCAGCTTGGCAAGCGAGGCGCTGCAGGCCATGGAGACCGCGAAGGCGTCCATGGCCAGCCCCAGCGCGATGGCGATGATCAACCCCAACGACATGAGTCCGGACGGGCGCGTCCGACCCCAGTCGCCGCGCCCACCGATTGTGTCACTTTCCGCGCTGCAGCGGCTTGCGCCAGTCGCCGATCGGCTCCGTGATCGGATCCCCGGCGGGAGTCAGGTCGAACTCCGCGGGTTCCAAGCGCAGCCGTCGGCCTTGGAACAGGGCCTCCGGGAAGCGGTCCTTCCTCAGCGTCGTGCCGATCCTCCTCATCATCGGGAACAGGTCCTCCCCCACGGCGATGCTCATGTCCTCGACCACGTCGTCCCAGCTCAGGCGGCGGTTCGGTTGATCGGCCCAGCGCTCGTTCTTGACCCACAGCCAGCGCGGGTACCAAGTCGGCCCGTAGCGCTCGTCGAGCTTCTGCCACAGCCACCACAGCTTGGTCCACGCCTGGCCGTAGGGGTACGACTCGCCGCGGCTCAGATCGAGCTTCGTCGCATCCGGATCGAACGTGAACAGGTGGTTGGCGTTGTGGCCGGTCTTGCCCGTCCGCCAGAAGTCCGCCTTGCGCTGGAACCAGCCCGCGTGCGCCTCGCTGAACACCTCTGGCAGGTTGCCGGCCGCGCCGCCCGTGGAGTTCGGGGGGCCGCCGTAGCAGGTGTGCGCCACCTCGTGCGCCAGGATCGACAGGATGCCGTCGGGATCGGCCGAGATGATGCCGACCTCCTTCGGTTCGTAGATGTTCACGGCCCAGCCGCCGCCCTCGCCGGCCGCCAGGATCAGAAACATCGGATCCTTGGGCTTGGGCGACGGGATCCACGCCCGGACCTGGCGGTCGACGCGGGGCACGTCCTTGCGGACGCACTGCAGCACCGCGTCGGTCTGGTTCTTGGCGTAGAACACCAAGGCGCCTCCAACGCGCTCCTCCAGCTCCGGATAAACGGCCCCGCCCACGCCGGGGTCCTCCATCGGCAGGTTCGCCGGCCCACCGACCGGCCGCTTGCCCTCGCTCAGGGACCTCAGCCAGCGCCCGACGCGCTCCTCCAGTGCGGCGCGGCTGAGCGGACCCTGCTCCGGAGCCTTGTCCGAAGGCAGAACCAGACGATGGTCGGCCACCGCCAGCCGCCCCTTGCCGAACGCCCGAACGGCGGCCACCGGCGTGCCGTCCTCGGCCCGCTCCAGAGCCGTCCAGCCCTCGCCGAGCGCAAGGCCGGCGAGCCTCTGCCCCGCGAACGGCGCCGGCGCGTCGGTCAGGCTGCAGCCCCAGGCCTGCAGCAGCTCCTTCAGCGAGTAAGGCTCCGTCCTGCTCGGCGGGGAGACCAGCAGCAACGCTCCTCCGCCGGCCTGCAGGAACCGCTCCAAACTCCTGCGCTCGCTCGGCAGGTAGTCCTGGCGGCTGGAGCCGAGCTGGTAGCTCACCACCACGTTGAACTTCGGGTTCGGCCACCAAGCGAACGGTCGCCGCTTGCCGTCGGGAACGCGGATGCGGCACTTCCCACGCTCATCCAAGACTGAGTCCAGCGAGGCGTGGCTGCCGACGACGCGGAAACCCAATCCCCGCACCCACCCGGGCCAGTCCCACATCATCGCGAACGCGGCCTGGTGCGCGTGGTCCAGAAGCACGTTGATGCCGGTGTCCCCGCGCACGGGCTGCGCCGGGAGGGAGAAGCGGCGGGCCTCCTCCAGGCCCAGCGTTCGGCCCGGATCGCCCGCGGGGGCGGCGAGGGCGACCGACGGAAGCAGCAGCCATGCGAACATGGGGGGCTTTTACCCGCTGGAGGGACGCTCGGCCGCCTTGGCCGCGTACTCGTGGAGAAGGCGCACATAGCCGCGGTACGTCTCCAGCGACACGTCGGGCGGCGTTTGATGGTCCATGGAGGGGAGAAAGCGGCCGCGCCGCATGGCAGGCAGCAGCCTGCGGAACTCCTCCTCGGCCTCGCGGAGTCCCTTGCGCAGGGCCATCTTGTCGAAGTGCCCGATGAAGATCAGGTCGGGGTGTTCGGCCTGCAGCCGGTCGATGTCGCAGCCCGCCTGGCGCTCCAGCGGCAGCACGCCGTTCACGCCGACCTCCTTGAGCCAGGGCAGCATCAGCGTCGGGTCGCCGTCCGTGTCCACGAGGAGCGGAACGCCATGCCTCCTCAGCACGGAGGCCACCCGGCGGTACGCCGGCGCGAGGAACTCCTCGAACAGGTCTCGCCCCAGCATCGGGCCGTGGTTGTAGCTCATGTCCTCCGCCAGCGTCACGAAGTCCGGCGGATCGCCCGCGCACGCCAGCTCGAGGCACCGCACCGCGAACTCGGCCTGATCGTGGATCATCCTTCGCATCAGGCCGGGCTGGTCGTAGAACGCGTACAGATGGCGCTCGATGCCGAGCAGCACGCGCGGCCACCAGAAGAAGCCGTTCACGGTCACCCAGAACACCGCGCGCCCTCGCCGCCGCTCGGCCAGCGCCCTTTCGAGGAAGGCCGGGTCGATCCAGGGTGGATTGGGATACAGCGAGGGCAAAGCCGCCTCGTAGTGCGCCTCCGACTCGATCGGCAGCTCCACCGAGGCCGCGAAGCTAGGGAACCACCACTGGAAGTCCAGATCCAGACCGAGCAGCTCTTTGACCCGAGCACCGTCGGCGTCCGGCGGGAGGCCCTGCTCGCGCCACGCCTGCAGGGTCAGGTCCCACCAGGTCGCCCATTCGAACGCGGGCAGGCGGTCGGCAGGCGGCTCGCCCGCGAAGACCCTCCGGAAGCGCTCCGAAACCGGCACCGATTCGGGGTTCACCGCCCCACCGTATCAGAATTGCTCTGACTTCCGCAACAGCCTTTCGACACGTTTGAACGTGCCGAAAACGCGACTCGGTATGCTGAAGGGCGCAGGACGCACAGGGAGAGGGTGCGTCCACACCGGCGGACAAACGCCGGTCCAAGGGGGAGATGAGAATCCACTATCGTGCGATCCACAAGACCGAGGTGGACGCGGCGCTACGGCTCTGGCACGAAGTGTTCGGCGTGGAGGAGTGGTACTTCCGAAGCACCTTGGACGCCGAGCCGACTCGAAAGCTGTACCAGACGCTCGCCGCGTTCGAGGACGACGGCACGATGGTCTCGGCGGTGCACTTCTTTGTGCGGCCGACGCGCCGCCCCGACGGGGTTCCCGAGCGGATGGGCGCCATTGGCAACGTGGCGACGCTGGAGCGGGCACGGCGCCAAGGCCACTCCACCCGCCTCTTGGAGATGGCGATCGAGAACATGAGGCGGGAGCGCTGCGTGTGGTCGATGCTCATGACGGGCGTCAACCACCACTACGAGCGACTGGGCTGGAAGACGGTGCCCACGCGCCACCGCGAAGGGGGCCTCTCCCGCCAACCCTGCGCCGCCACGGAGGGCATCGAGGTACGCCGCCACGACCCCTTGGCCGAGCCGCGCTGCTGGGAGCCGTTCCAGGCGATCCACCGCGTGTACAACCGCGTGCGTCCCCTCACCCACGTTCGGCCGAACGTGTACTGGCCCCTGGTGGTGCAGCCGCGGCTCCAGAACCCCCCGAAGGCGGTCTGGACGGCGCGCTCGCAGGGTTCCAGCGAGCCACCCGCCTACCTCGTGGCGCACCTCGGCGACCGCGAGGCCGCCGTGCTGGAGCTCGGCTGGATGCCGAACGGGCGGGAATGCACCGGCGCGCTCCTCGAGGCCTTCCGAGCCGAAGCCGCGGGCAAGGGCGTGGAGCGCGTGCGCCTGCACCTCCCCGACGACCCGGTGCTGGAGCCCCACCTGCAGGCCGCCTTCCCGGGGCTGGAGACGCGCACCTCCGGACACGTGATGGTTCGGCCCATCGCCGACGGCGTAACCATGGAGGAGCTTGAGGAGCGGTTCCGGCTGCCCGGCGCCCACCACTGGCCCTTGGACGACTTCTAGCTCCCCCGAGGAGGCCCTAAACTGGCGCGTCGCGCGGGCCCGCCTGCCCCCTTCCGACCACCGAAGGCGCGGGCAAGGTCAGACCATACCGAGACTCTGCGGCCTGCGGAGCCTGCTCCGGGATGCAGGGGCCGAACCGCGCTCTCCGGCGAACGCAACGCCGGCGCATCGCACCCGCCCTGCGGGAGGAGTCGCCGCACGGCTCGGCTGGTCGCCATGGACTCTCCCAAAGCGGCTCGGGCCGGGCACGCGCCCGGCCCCCGTCCAACCCCTCGGAGTCCGGCTAGAACCCGCAGCCCGACGCCTTCTTCGCCGGGTACCTGCTCAGATCCACCTTGAGCGAGGGGCCACCGTGGTGGACCATGTCCTTCAGCACCTTGCCCAGGATCTCCCGCGAATACCCCTCGTACAGCGAGCCGATCCGCTTGTCCTTGGGGCAGCTCAGGGCCATGTCCAGGCTGTGGGCGCCGCCCATCTTCACGATCGTCTCCGCGCCCGGATCGGCGATCAGCGGGAACGCCACCTTGTTCTTCTTGGCGAACTCCCTGGCCTCGGCGAGCTTCAGGTCGATCATGCCGACCAGAACGGCCTTGCCCCCGAAGTCCTTGGACAGACGGTTGAAGTCCGCGATCGCCGGCGGAGTGTGCGGGCATTTCGCCTTCAGGAACACCACGAGCGTCGGCTTGGCCAGGATCGTGTCCTGCGTCCACGTCTTCCCGTCGGTGGCCTGCAGCCGGAACGAGACGGCCTGCCGGCAGGCGCAATCCTCCTCGCCCGAGGAAGCCTGCGCCGAGGCCTTCTGGACCGCGATGCAGTCCGCGCACTGCCCATCGTGCTTCATCTGGGACGAGGCCAAGAAAGCGGCGCCGAACATGGCGCCCACGATCCACCACAGCTTCATGGCACCTATTCTAGCCGAAACAGGCAGCCGGAGGTCGCCCGCGCGGGCATATCGTCCCATCGGAGGTTGGGCGCCGGAGTGCCCGCCAAGCCCGCGATCCGCCCCGCCAGGCTCTGAAAGATCTCCCGCCCGTAGCCGGGGGTCGCGGCGACCACGGTGCCCTTGGCATCGAGCAGCAGCATCGAGGTGCCCCGCTGGACGCCGTAGTGCCGGATGCAGGCCAAGGACGGGTCTCCGAGCACCGGGTAGGCGGGCTCGTTCGCCTTGGTCCACTTGGCCACCGCCTCTGCTCCGCCGTCGATCACGCCGATCACCTCGGCCTTGCCGCGGAACGCCTCGGCCAGCCGCCGCACGCCGGGGCCGGCCGTCACGCAGCAGGGGCAGTCCTTCTGGATGAAATACAGCAGAGCCGGCTTGCCGAGGAACTCCCGTAGGGCCGCCGGCTTGCCGTCCTGACGCACCAACCCTCCGTCGAACAGCGGCTTGCCCTCCGCCTGCTTCAGCGCCAGCTCCATCTCCGGGGTCACCGGATAGATCTTCGCCGGCCGGACGATGGCGCTCTCGGGCTGCTCCGACGGATGGGTGGCCTTCGGGGGAGCCTGGAGGGCCCAGTAGGCGAGCAGACCGCCCGAGGCGATCGAGACGAGTGCGAGCAGAACCTTGTTCATCGGTCGTTCAATGAGTCCGGCAGATCGAGAAGGCCGCCATCTCCTCCAGCAGGCTTCGGTTCGGCAGGTCCCGCGGCAGGCACCACACCGCCTCCTCGGCGGCGTCGCAGGCGGCCTTGCGCGCCCCCTCCAGCCCGAACAGCGTCGGGTACGTCGCCTTGCCGTGCTGGCGGTCGGAACCGACCGCCTTGCCGAGCTGCTCGGGTGTGGACACCTCGTTCAGGATGTCGTCCGCGATCTGGAACGCCAACCCGAGGCACGCGCCGTAGCGGCGCAGGCAGCGCACGAGGTCGGGCTCCGCGCCGCCCAGCTCGGCGCCGATCGCGCACGAGGCCGCGATCAGCGAGCCGGTCTTGTGGGAATGGATGTAGTGCAGCAGCTCCTCGGTGGGCTTGGACCCCTCCGCCAGCACGTCCACCACCTCGCCGCCCACCAGCCCATCGCTCCCCGCCGCCGCCGAGAGCTCGCGCAGGCACCGCACCACGCGGGAGGGCTCGGCATTCGCGCCCGCCAGCGTCTCGAAGGCGAGGGCGAACAGCGCGTCGCCCGCGAGGATGGCGATCGCCTCGCCGAACGCCTTGTGGCAGGTCGGCCGGCCCCGGCGCAGGTCGTCGTCGTCGATCGCGGGCAGGTCGTCGTGGATCAGCGAGAACGCGTGCAGCATCTCGATCGCCGCTCCCGCATCGAGGGCGGCCGCCCGGGGGTCTCCGCCCGCTGCCTCGGCGCACAGCATGCACAGGATCGGCCGGAGGCGCTTGCCGGGCGCGAGGCAGCTGTAGCGCATCGCCGCGTGGAGCTCCTGCGGCCTGCGGTCCGCCCCAGGCAACAGCTGATCGAGTCGGGCGTCGACCAGCGCCTTCCAAGCGTCCATCCGCTCGCTCAGGGCCACGCGAGGAGTTTACCAAAGGCCCGGCAGAACCCTTTGGTAAACTCGGACGCCATGGCGACCATCCGTGCGTTCCGAGGATTGCGCTACACCCCCCAGGCCGGACCGATCGAGGAGCTGGTCGCGCCCCCCTACGACGTGCTGACGCCGAAAGAGCGCGACGCGTTCGCGGCCAAGAACCCCCACAACATCGTCCACCTGACCCTGCCCGAGCAGAAGCCCGACGACCGCAGCAAGTACGTCAAGTACGCGCGCAGCGCGGCCGCCCTCGCCGAGTGGCGCCGCGGCGGCGTGCTGAAGCCGGAAGAGCAGCCGGCCCTCTACCGCTACACCCAGACGTTCACGGTTCCCGGAGTGGAGAGCCCGATCGTGCGCACGTCGGTGATCGCCCTGATCAAGACCGAGCCGTACGAGAAGGGCGTGGTGCTGCCGCACGAGCAGACCTTCCCCAAGCACAAGGAGGATCGCCTTCGGATTCTGGAGGCCACCCGCGCCCACCTCGAGTGCATCTTCGGGCTGTACGAGGACCCCGGTGCGTCGCTGTTCGAGACCGTGCGCGGCGCACCCGCCCAGCCCGCGATCGACACCACCACCGAGGACGGCGTGCGACACCAGCTGGACCTCATCACCGACCCGCAGGCCTGCGAGGCGATCCAACAGGCGATGGCCGAGAAGAAGGTCTGGATCGCGGACGGGCACCACCGCTACGAGACCGCGTGCGCCTTCCGCGCGCAGCTGGGCGAGCGGCCCGGCCTCGTCGCCGAGGACTTCATGATGATGGCCCTCAGCAGCATGTCCGACCCCGGCCTGGCGCTGCTGCCCACGCACCGGACCCTGAAGGATGCCCCGTTGGCCCCAGAGGAGGTCCGACAGAAGCTGGAGGGCCTCTTCGACGTCCGTCCGATCGCCAAGGAGGCGCTCGTGAAAGCGCTGGAGGAGGCCGGCCAGCACGCGTTCGGCGTCGTGCTCCCCGGCGGCGCGGCGTTCCTGGCCACGCTCCGCGAGCCCGGGCGCATCGGCGAGCTCGTCGGGGGCGACGCCAGCCTCGAGCTCAAGTCGCTGGATGTGACGCTGCTGCACGCGCTGATCTTCGAGAAGCTCCTCGGGATCGCCGGACTGGACAAGGTCGGCTACACCCGCAACCCCGACGAGGCGCTGCGCGCCCCGGACGAGGGTTTCTCGGCCTCGTTCCTGATGAACCCGCCGAGCGTGGACGACATGAGGCGCATCGCGCTGGGCGGCGAGAAGATGCCCCAGAAGAGCACGTTCTACTATCCCAAGATCCTCAGCGGCCTCGTGCTATGGTCGCTGGCGGACTTCGACGCATGATCCTCCGCATCCTCGGCTCCGGGTCGGCCGACGGGATTCCCGCGTTCTTCTCGAACGACCGGGTGAGCGAGCACGCCCGGAGGCACGGGGGCAAGGACGTCCGAACGCGGTCCGGGGCGCTGGTCGACGGCCACATCAAGATCGACCTGCCCCCGGACACCCTGCTGCAGCTGCAGCGCGACGGCCTGCGGGCCAGCGACTGGAGCGCGCTGGTGTTCACCCACAGCCACGACGACCACTTCTCCTACCCCGAGCTGCAGTACGCGTTCTTCCCGTTCAACGACAACCTCTTCGCGCCGTTCGCCATCTACGCCAACGCGTTCATCCTCTCGGAGATCGCGGGCTACTACCCCGACTGGCCGCTGGAGCTGCACGAGACGCGCAGCTTCGTCCCGTTCCGGCACGCGGGCTACACGATCACACCGGTCCGCGCCGAGCATCTGGAGGACGAGGACTCCCAAAACCTGCTGATCGACGACGGCGAGAGGACGCTGCTCTACGCCACGGACACCGGCTGGTGGCCCGAGGTCACGTGGAACTTCCTCAAGGGCCGCCGCCTGGATCTGCTGGTGCTGGAGTGCACCGAGGCGTTCCAGCCCACCGACTACCACGGCCATTTGGACGCCGAGACGTTCCTGCGCGCCCTCGACCGCCTGCGCCGGCAGGGCACGATCGACGACGGCACCGTCGTCTGCACCACGCACCACAGCCACTCCGGGAACGCGACCCACGACGAGCTGGAGCGCTTCTTCCGGCCCCGCGGCGTGCTGGTGGGCTTCGACGGCATGGAGCTCGAGATTTAGCCTGGTCCGGGAGGGTAAACCGGGCCGTGCTTTCCCTTGTGGCCACTGCGGTTCTGGGCGGCGCGGCGGGCGCCACCCCCACGACGGTCGAAATCCGGGGCGAGGAGTTCTGGATCGACGGCAAACCCACCCTGCAGGGCCGGGTCTGGAGGGGAATGAGCCTGCAGGGGCTCCTCCCCAACGCCCGCCTCGTTCAGGGCATCTTCGACGACCTCAACCCCGAGACAAGGGGCCGCTGGGCCTACCCCGACACAGGCCGATGGGACCCCGAGCGCAACACTGACGAGTTCCTCCGCGCCATGCCCGAGTGGAGGAGGCACGGGCTGCTCGCCTTCACCATCAACCTCCAGGGCGGAAGCCCGGAGGGCTACTCCCAGGCCCAGCCCTGGCACAACAGCGCGTTCGAGGCCGACGGCTCGCTGCGCAAGGACTACCTGGCGCGCCTGGAGCGCATCCTGCGCGAGGCCGACCGCCTCCGCATGGCCGTCA